>QFZN01007358.1_pt1 | contig 123396 bp, 121 predicted proteins | sample 1740101 | NCBI WGS metagenome assembly QFZN01 (sample SAMN09210849, study PRJNA391713) | Ciliate metagenome, whole genome shotgun sequencing project. | isolation source: combination of 50 Heterometopus sp. ciliate cells from an enrichment culture... | host: Heterometopus sp. ...
TTCATGGTATGTCCTGAACGATGAACTGCTGATTGGACAGGATTCGATTCGGAACGTTTACTTCGAGTAGCGGTAAGTCTTTTTACACAGCCTCGGCCGTTACCCGACCTGCCAATCGTAAATTTCACCTTCATCGCCTACGATTTCTGCCCCCAGCGCGGCAGCGAGCTTGGCAGCCGCGATATGTGCCAGATCGCTTGCTGACTCAATGTTCGCGGTAGCTCTGAATGAAATCTGGCTGCGCACGAAATGGAAAAATGTCACCCATTGTCCCGAATCTAAAAGAATCTCAGCGGCGCTAGCATGGTTAGAGATGGAAATGACTTCTCCCGTTGAAGGATTCGCGGCGGACGAATTGGTATTGGCGAGCCTTATGCCATCCAACTGAATCACCGCAGCCTTCCACTCAGCGATGGTCAATTCACGCAATTTTCGCTCGATGTGAAGTTCGTAAGCCATTTTTCTTCTCTGTTTGAGTTTTTAACTATTGGGCAACCGGTAGACGCGTCCCATGTAGTCCGCTGTTGGCCGATTGCGGACTAAGCTGTATTAGCTATTTTTTTGGATCATAGGCTGACCATGCAGGACTCCGGCCGGAATAGCTTCAGCATCGCCTGGCCGTGAATGTAGATATCAAATGCATGCATGCGAATCGCTGTGTAGTAACGATATTCTTCGTCTGTCATCGCTCTCCTCTTTCATTTTCCCACCACACGTCATCTGCACGATCAATTTTTTGTAGTGAGAAGACCCGCGACTCCATGTCATAAGCTCGCACCATCCACCAATTAATCCAGAGCATAGTGCCCAGTCCGTAGATGACACATAGGCTTTTGAAGATGAATTTGGCTTCTTCCAACCACAATATGGCCGAAAGCTCATGCTGAGCTAAGCCGCAGATAAACGCCAAGACAATCAACGCAAGGCCAATTCTGAGAATCCATTTTATTAAGGAGTCCAGCTCAAAAACTGTTCGCAGTAGGCGCCACACAGGTCTGAATCCGGTGACTACCGTGAATAGCGATATCCAGAGCAAAATCATCATCCAGATCGCAAGAGGTTCTTGAGCCAATTTGTAGGCGAAGAATAGTGCATACGTAGCTACTAAAAAAGCATTCTTGATGTCACAAGACTGCACGGTATCTCCATCTACATGAGGAATAGCGCGCTGATTTAGTAGGCTAAGATATCCGCGAAAGCCATATTTTTCGCATTGCTGACGCCACTCTTGGGCAGCCTTTCTTGCTCTCTGAAGAAGTGGCGACCAGCCAACTTCAAGAAGTTTTATCGAAGCATCAGAAAACAGATAACGGTGCCACTTGTTAGCAGTCGATGTAGTTGCAAAACGGTGATGCACAGCTAGTTGCAGCAAGCCGCGCAAACGAAGGCATGCATCGTCGCCAATTGCTTCTGCTAACACCATCCAGCGGGTAGTCCAACTCAGCTTACGAGCGCAAGCCTCGACAAAAAAAGGGGGCGGTACTGCATGGTTCAGAAGTAGGTGCGCTAGAAAAACCTCGAAATCTGCCATTGCATCGAACGTTCCGTTATGCGCCTTCACGTACGACTCGTCTAACCATGCGATCAATAGCGCATTATTTCTCTGATCCATCGCCTGGTGCACGATCGCCTGCTCAGCGTCTACGTTCCAATCGTAAGGACCAGGAAGGTCTGGCGACACATCGCGGGACACGACTTGCAAAGTGTCCGTTGGGATAACTTCGCGAGAATTGCCGATATCTGGGGCATTTTGTGCAAGGACCAGTGCTTCCTCATAAGCACTTCGAATCGCAGAAAATTCTGCTGGATGACTATCAGGACGGTATTCGCGAATTAACTTCGAATATGCCTTCCGGATAATCGTCTGATCGGACGTCGCACCAATTCCCAGGCGCTCCCACACGTTATTTGGCATCAGTTTGAAATTTTAAGACTTGAAGCGAATGACAATTACCACGCGTTTTTTTCAACGCTATCCAGAATTCGTATTGCCTCTGAACGTGCTAGCTCGATCCGTCGTGGATCCTGGCTTTCCAGCACTGCAGAAAAGCCAGCTAACATCGCGCCGACGCGCTGCCGATCCTCTCCCAGGCGTTGCTGATACAAACGATCTGCACGCGCTAGAACCGCACGATTTTTTTCTTGCTGCCGAGGATGAATTTTGAGTCGCGCAAGCTCCAGCCGACGGTGTTCGATCTCCTCAGGAGCCATCTCTCCCGCAATCTTATAGATAATCTTGTTGTGCTTAATATCAGATCCATCGATATCTACGTCGACGTCAAGAATCCCGTCAGCGTCGTAGGTGTACCGGATATTTGCTACTACCTCTCCGGCTTTACGCGCAGGTATCGGGATTAGCAGTTCGCCAAGATGGACGTTATGCTCGCACATACGAGACTCGCCTTGGAATACATCTACCCTCAACTCCGATTGATGATCACGCACAGTGCAGACGGATCGAACACGACTAGCGGGAACAACAGTATTGCGCTCGATAATAGGCATAAAAATTCCAGGCATCATGCCTCCACGACCATCTAGCTCAGCGACCGCAGTGCCCAGGCTGTGCGGGCACACATCAGTCAGTACCATTTCTTCAAAAGCCGCATCGCGAGCAAGTAAACCGGCGCAAACAGCTGCGCCTAGCGCGATAGTTTGGTCTGGATCGATGAATCGTGCTGGCAGGCGACCAAACAGTTGGCTGACGAGACGTCGGACCATTGGCATGCGCGTAGCTCCGCCAACCAGAACCACCTCATGCAGATCGGCTACGCGCAAGCGAGCATCCCGTAGCGCTTGTTCGATTGGGGAACGCAAACGATGCAGTAACGGCTGACACGCGCGATCAAAATCTTCCTCAGTCAACTCCACTGGGGATAATTTCAAGCTCGCCGGAAAATCAACTGTGATGACAGATTCAGTAGAAAAGTCGCGCTTAGCCTGCTCTGCGGCATATGCAATTGCAACCGAATATTCGCTTTCGCAGCGCTGACTTGGATCCAAGCCAGCCCTATCGCAGATCAAATCAAATATCGCCTGAGTAAAATCTTCGCCGCCAAGAAAGCTGTCTCCACCTGTTGCACGTACTTCCATGATCCCGTTAAAGCGCTCCAGGATGGAAACGTCGAAGGTCCCGCCACCCAGATCGAACACCAAATAGACGACATCCTTTTCTCGATCGTGAATACCATGAAACAATGCTGCTGCGGTCGGCTCGTTAACGAGACGGCGCACTCTCAAGCCCGCTATTTCTCCGGCGAGGCGCGTCGCCTTCCGTTGCTGATCGTTGAAATATGCGGGCACTGAAATGATGACGTCTTCAACTTTTTCGCCGGTCGATACTTCCGCATCCTCTTTGAGCCTGCGCAATACCAGCGCAGAGAGCTCTTCAGGTCGAAACGGCTTGCCATCCAAGGTGATCAGCTGCTGCGTCCCCATCATCCGTTTGAAAGATGCGATCGTTTTTCGCGGATGTGTGACAAGACGCTCGCGAGCAGCCCAACCGATGAGAATACTGCCGTCCTCATCTACTGAAATAACTGAAGGCGTTAGCGCCTGCCCCAACGCATTCGGAATGATTTTAGGAGTACCGTTTTCCAAATGCGCAATAAGACTATTTGTTGTTCCAAGATCTATGCCAAAAATCAATTAACGCTCCTCGGAACATGGAAGTAAATTTGCAAATTTCTTTCTTTTTACCGGTAGCTATCGGCACGAATGCCCACCTGGTCAACTGAGATAAGTACTTCCAGGGATCGGGTAATAAGCCTTATCGATTCTTCTTTTCTCAATCGTGCCGCATCTGTGCTTTGCACGCAATCTCACCAACTATATGTTAAAGGTCTTCGCTTTAATTTTTCGAATAAATCTTCAGCGACTTCCACAGCTCATAAAAAAGAGATAAATCAGAAATTTCAAAGAAGGTCATGAGTGTGAATACGACGACGTCAACCCAAGCATGACACGTCTTCAACGTCAAGCGGCCCCTGCTCTCTGCTGATAAATGAAGAGTAGGAGCCCGGTAGTTCAAAATCTTCTGGGTGAATCTTGCAACTCCTGCCGTACTCTAGTCTCACCATTGAAACCGGTTTCTTGGCTCTTGATCAGCTGTGCCGTAGCATCATCCGCGATGACATTCTGGTCCTCGTTGAACGCTTCAATAACAGCCTTCGTGACTTCGCCTGTTACGGAAAGTTCTTCTGGTCCGGGCAAACTTGATGCCAGGGCGATGACCGCGTTCAGTGCGGGGATGACATAAATGCGCTGGCCCTTGAAGCCGTTGGCGAAAAAGATCTGAATGCCATTCACACGACCACGCCACCAATGAAGACCATATCTTTCATTGACTCCCGAAGCCCATGCCATTCCCCTATAGCCAGGGGCAAAGATGCGGTTGCCGTTCCATTCTCCATTCTGGAGATAAAGCTGGCCGATCTTCAGCATGTCCATAGGACGCAGCCTCAGGCCCCATCCACCTGGATAGCGACCACCTTGATCTGGAAACCACCAGGCGTAATTGCGCATGTGCAGTGGTTCGAATAGTGTTTTTTCCGCGAAATCAAGCAGACTGCTTCCTGAGGCCCCGGCGATGACAGTTCCAGTGAGGGTGACGTCAGCATCCGAATAATTGAAGCGTGTCCCTGGCGGGGCGATAAATTTTTGGTTGATTACCGTGCGTACACGATCCTGCTTTGTATCGTAGATAGGATTGCTGACGGGATTGTGGTGATAGTCAAAGCCGGATGCCATTTGCATGACATTCTTGAGTGACACGTGATCCAGATTCTTCCATTCATCCTCGCCGACTCCGCTTGGCCGCTGGATCAACGTAGTAATCGCCGAATCTATGTCGCCGATTTTTCCTTGATAGAGCAACGCACCGACTAGCGTAGATGAAATTGATTTGGTTACCGAATACATCGCGTGATTGTGATTCCGCCCAAGCCCGGATCCGTAACGTTCGAGAATGACATGGCAGTTCCGCATTACCAATAGAGCCCGAATATCAAACCTGGCGTCATCCAATTGGCGTAACAAGGAAACCAGCCGCTGCGCGGAGGCGCCTTCAGACGATGGTGCTGCGGAGGTGAAGTTTTCACCTACCGCTGTCGTGCAACCCGTATTTTCAGCGTTAGCGCTGCCGCTCAGAATGAGCGTCAATCCCAATGTGATCGCAACGTAGACGGCGTGTATCTTTCTTGTGCGACCCCTCATCAATCCCCCTTTTTTGTCATTTTATGTAAAGAGGATTTTAAATATATTTGTTGATGGATGCCTGACAAAGAGCTAACGCCAACTGCCGCATTTGAGTGGGTTTTGCAAGCATGCTTAGAACATGTGTAGTTCTATTACAACTGCTCAGTATGTTCGACCGTTCTTGGCCGGAAGCAGAGCTGGGTGAGCATCATCACTGAACTTTCAAAGCAAAAGCCACCTGTTGAGGTGGCTTTTGCTTTAGGGGTGTTTGTCTGAAAAGCAATCTGTTAGCACGGCATGAAATCATTCATACAGACTTTGCGATTCCGTACAGACTTTATTCTCCGAATACAGACTTTATTGTTAATTTTCAATATTCATCATCACCAGCTGGTCTCCCGCTCCGCCGTGGAAGAAATCTTGTGGATCGCCAGGTCCGCGCCTTCGAATTCCTGTTCCGGATCGAGGCGGATGCCGACCACCTTCTTGAGCAGGCCATATACCACCCAGCCACCGGCGGCGGCAATGGCAATGCCCATGAGGCTGCCGATCAGCTGCGACATGAAGGACACGCCACCACGGCCGCCCAGTGCCTGCAGGCCGAAGATGCCGGCAGCGATGCCGCCCCACAGGCCGCACAGGCCGTGCAGCGGCCAGACACCCAGCACATCGTCGATCTTCCACTTGTTCTGGGTGCGGGTAAACATCCACACGAAGATGGCGCCGGCAAGGCCGCCGGTCACCAGCGCGCCCAGCGGATGCATCAGGTCCGAGCCCGCGCACACCGCCACCAGGCCGGCCAGTGGGCCGTTGTAGGCAAAGCCCGGGTCGTTGCGGCCCATCACCAGCGCCACCAGCGTGCCACCGGCCATGGCCATGAGCGAATTCATCGCCACCAGGCCATTCATCTTGTCCAGCGTCTGCGCACTCATCACGTTGAAGCCGAACCAGCCCACCGTCAGGATCCAGGCGCCCAGCGCCAGGAAGGGGATGTTGGAGGGCGGATGCGCGGCGACCGCGCCTTCCTTGCTGTAGCGGCCACGGCGCGCACCCAGCAGCAGCACCGCCGGCAAGGCGATCCAGCCCCCCACGGCGTGGACCACGATGGAGCCGGCGAAGTCATGGAACTCGGCGCCGAAGGCCTGTGCCAGCCAGGCCTGCACGCCCAGGTGCTGGTTCCAGGCGATGCCTTCGAAGAAGGGATAGACCAGGCCCACCAGCACCGCCGTGGCGACCAGCTGTGGATTGAACTTGGAGCGCTCGGCAATGCCACCCGAGATGATGGCGGGAATGGCGGCGGCAAAGGTCAGCAGGAAGAAGAACTTGACCAGCTCGAAGCCGCTCTTCTGCGCCAGCGTCTCGGCGCCGGCAAAGAAGCTCACGCCATACGCCACGTAGTAGCCGATGAAGAAGTAGACGATGGTCGAGACCGCAAAGTCGGCCAGGATCTTGACCAGGGCATTGACCTGGTTCTTCTTGCGTACCGTTCCCAGTTCCAGGAAGGCAAAGCCGGCATGCATGGCCAGGATCATGATCGCCCCCAGCAGGATGAAGAGGGCGTCTGCGCCGTTTTTGTGATCGTCCACCAGAAAATCTCCCAAAAATTGTGCAAGGAAAGAATAAGAAGCTGCTTCTAAAGCAATTTACGTTCCATTTTGGGGATTATTTTTCAGTGGATTGATTTGAAAGGATATTTTTAGTGCGTCAGGCTATTGTCAGCTTGCGGATTGCACGAATTATGTGCAATCTGCCTGCCGGGCGAAGATGTGGCCGCATTTTGGTGCAGCCCATAAGACGCCTCGAAAATTTAATGAAAATTGCGTCAATTTGCGGTTTGCCGGCCTCAGGTCAGGCCTGGTCATCAAGCGTTCACGGAACGGTCATACTTGATTGCTAAATTGCAACTCCCCTTGCTTCACTCACCTAGACAGGAGTTGCCATGCCAGACCAGAAGTCGCCAGCCGACCACAGCCGTCGCCGTTTCCTGCGCGATAGCGCCGCCACCGCCGTGGGCAGTGCTGCCGTGATCGCCACCCCGACCACCCTTGCCGCCGCGCCCGCCATCGTGACCTCCGAGCGTCTGCGCCCGCAGTTCCCGGGTGGCATCATGAGCGGTGACGTGACGCGTGACAGCGTCATCGTCTGGGCCCGCACCGACCGCAATGCGCGCATGCTGGTCGAGTATTCCACCAGCGAGAACTTCGCCAATCCCACCCGCATCGCCGGCCCGATGGCGCTGGCTCGCGAGGACTACACCGCGCGCGTCGACCTGCGCGGCCTGCCGGCGGGGCAGCGGGTCTACTACCGCGTGCGCTTCCAGGACCTGGTACATGAGTCGGCGCTCAGCGAGCCGGTCAGCGGCAGCCTGATGGTGCCGGCCGCCGCACAGCAACAGCACGGCCAGGCGCGTGATATCACCTTCGCCTTTTCCGGTGATGAAGCCGGCCAGGGCTGGGGCATCAACGAGCAGTGGGGCGGCTATCGCGTCTATGAGAGCATGCGTCGCTTCCGTCCTGATTTCTTCATCCACTCCGGCGACCAGATCTATGCCGATGGCCCCATCCAGTCGGAGGTGAAACTGGAGGATGGCAGCCTGTGGCGCAACGTCGTCACCGAGGCCAAGTCCAAGGTGGCGCAGACGCTGGATGACTATCGCGGCAACTTCGCTTACAACATGCTGGATGCCAGCAAGCGCCGCTTCGCCGCCGAGGTGCCGTTCCTGGTGCAATGGGATGACCACGAGGTGCGCAACAACTGGTATCCGGGCCAGGTGATCGGCCCGCAGGAAAAACGCTACGACGAGCGCAACATCGATGTGCTGGCCGCGCGGGCGCGCCAGGCGATGTTCGAACACAATCCCTTCCGCATCGACAGCGCCGATCCCTTCCGCATCTATCGCGCCTTCAATCACGGTCCGCTGCTGGAGGTGTTCATGCTGGATGAGCGCAGCTATCGCGGCGCCAATTCGCCCAACCGTCAGCGTGGCGGACATGATGCCGACTTCCTCGGTCCGCAGCAGATGCGCTGGATCAAGCAGGCGCTGCTGCGCTCGCGCTCGACCTGGAAACTGATCGCCAGCGACATGCCGCTGTCCATCGTGGTGCCCGACCTGAACCCGGATGTGCCGCCCGGCACCTTCGAGGCCTGGGCCAATGCCGACCATGGCAAGCCCTCCGGGCGCGAGCTGGAAGTGGCCGAGCTGCTGCGCTTCATCAAGCAGCACGACATCAAGAACGTGGTGTGGGTGACGGCCGACGTACACTATGCCTCGGCCACGCACTATGCGCCCGAGCGCGCCCAGTTCACCGACTTCAAGCCCTTCTGGGAATTCGTCGGCGGGCCGATCAATGCGGGTACCTTCGGCCCCGGCGAGATCGACCGTACCTTTGGTCCGGATGTGCGTTTCGTCAGCGTCCCGGCCGATATGAAGCAGAACCGCTCGCCGGCCGAGCTGTTGCAGTTCTTCGGCATCGGCAAGATCGATGCACGGTCGAAGACGCTGACCGTCACGCTGCACAACACTGACGGCAAGGAGATCTACAAGGTCGAGTTGCCACCGGAGGCCTGAGGCATCCGGCTTCAAGCGTGAAATGGTCGGGGCGGGGGTGGTATCAGAAGCCGCTGTCGGTGCCGAAGCTGCCGCCGTTGCTGCCGCCCATGCCACTCATGCTGCCCATGCTGCCCCCGCCCATGCCGCCGTGGCTACCGCCGCCCATCCCTCCCGAGGGACGGCTGCGGCCGCCGCTACCTTCACTGCGTCCGGGGCCGTCAGCTACGCGCTGCATGCGGTCCAGGATGTAGTCCTGGACCTGCTTGCGCTGGCCATCCTCTAGCGCATCGGCCAGCGCGAACCAGAGTTCGCGGAGCTGGTGGGCTTCCTGCTCGGCAGCGGCGCCATCGCGGTCGTAGTCGGCGGCCAGGTCGCGGAACTCGCCGCCCGGCGCGTGCAATACCTGATCCGTACGTTCCTGCAGGCGGGCGCGGCGCTGCTGGCGTTGCGCCAGGATGGCACGCGTCTTCTGCTCGGTCTGGCGCCACAGGATCTGCTGGTTGTCATTGAGCTTGAGATCGCTCCTGAGTTGCTCGCTCATGGGCAGGATGTCGGAGGCGATCAGGTCCACCAGCGGCGCGGCAGCCACCGGGAGCGCCGTGGTCAGCATCAGCGCAGCACCGCCAGCGCACAGCAGGGATTTCAGGAGGGGGGATAGGGCAGGACCAGGCATGTGTACTCCGCAACGATAAAGCGGAGATTTAAGCAGTCGCGCGCGCGCCTGTGCGGGGGCGAAGCATCCGGTAACACTTCATTGATGCTTGGCCGGTGTGACGCGTCAGCCGGGGCCGGCCAGCTTGCGCGAGATGGTCGCGCAGGCGTGCAGCAGCGGCGCAATATAGGCTTGCTGGGGATCGGGCAGGCGCCGGAACAGTGGAATGCTCACGCTCACGCATGCCACCGGCACGCCGTCTGGGCCGACGATGGCGGCGCCATAGCAGAAGATCTGTGCCTCGTTTTCTTCGCGGTCCTCGGCGTAGCCACAGCGGCGGGTCTGGACGATGTCGGCGCGCAGCGAGTCGAGGTCGCCGTGGGTGTGTTCGGTGAAGCGCTCCAAGTGCAGCGAGCGCATCAGGCTTTCCCGGCGGGTCTCGTCGATCCCGGCCAGGTAGGCCTTGCCGACCGAGCTGGAATAGAGCGTCACGCGCGTGCCGATGCGCGAGGCCATGCGCACGGCTTGCGGGCTTTCCAGTTTCTCGATGTAGACCATGCTGAGGTCGCTGGGCACGGCCAGGTGGACGGTCTCGCGGGTGATGTCGCGCAACTGGCGCAGCGGTTCGATGGCGGTGGTGCGGATATCGCTGCGGTCCCAGGCGCGGCTGGCCAGGTTGATCAGACGCGGGCCGACTTCGAATTGCTTGCTGCGCGGGTTTTCGACCACCATGCCTTCGGCCATGAGGGCGGCCAGGATGCGATAGACCGTGGGCCTGGGGTAGCCGGAGAGGGCGGCCAACTGGGCGATGTTGAGTGGCCCGTCCTGGTCGGCGATCAGTTGCAGCACCACCATGAACTTGGAGAAGGCGGCGGTGCCGGCGATCTTGGTCGGGTCTTCGGTGCTTTTATCGTGGGCAGACATGAGCGCAGGCAGGTTGGATGCAGAGTCGGGGCCGATTATAGCGGAGTGCCATCGAAAAAAGCCCGCGCCGGCGTGGAGCCGCAGGCGCGGGAAAATGGCATGCAATCGTATCGTTCAGGCCACCAGGTAACCGCCGTCGACGGGGATGATGGTGCCGGTCATGAAGGAGGCCGTATCGGTACAGAGGAAGGCCACCACATTGGCGATGTCCTGCGGCTGGCCCCAGCGGCCCAGCGGCGTGCGCGCCAGGATGGGGCCGGCGCGCGCGGGGTCATCCTGCAGCGCCTGCGTCAGCGGTGTGGCGATCCAGCCGGGGGCGACCGCATTGACACGGATGCCATCGGCTGCGTAGGCGATGGCCAGCGACTTGGTCAGCTGGGCGACGCCGCCCTTGCTGGCGCTGTAGGCGGGCACCAGGCCGCCACCGAAGAAGCTGAGCATGGAGGCAGTATTGACGATGCAGCCGCCGGACTGCTTGAGCAGCGCGCGCGAGGCGGCGCAGACACGCATGGTACCGGTCAGGTTCACGGCGATCACCTGCTCGAAGACCTCGGTCTCCAGCTCGGCGCCGCGCTTGATGATGCCGGCGCAGTTGACCAGGATGTCGAGCCGGTCCAGACCGGCCAGCGCGGCGCGCACGCTCTCTTCGCTGGCCACGTTCATTTCCACCAGGGTGACGCCGGTGCCGGCGAATTCCTCGCTGGCGAAAGGCGGCAGGCCGGCGGCGATGACCTTGGCACCGAGTGTGGCCAGGTGGCGCGCGACCGCGCCGCCTATGCCTTGGGTGCCGCCGGTGACCAGCGCGGTCTTGCCCTTGAAGAGGTCGGGGATGAAGCTCATGGTATTTCCTTTACTTGGTCTGCAGTGCAGGGGACTGGCTGGATGCCATCACCCAGGAGGGCGATGGCATCGGGTCAGGCCTCTGGCGAGCTAATCGCCCGGGCCTCAGGCCTGTGAGTCGATCGGCTTGTCCACCACGAACATGTACACCAGGGCGGCCGCGAAGGCCACGGCGGCGCTGATCAGCAGGGCGTTGACGAAGGAGTGGGTCTGGTCCACCACCACGCCGGTGATCACCGGTGCCAGCGAGCCACCCAGGTAGCCGCCGAAGTTCTGCATGCTGCCCAGCGACGCCACCAGGCGGCGCGGGATGGCCACCGACACCAGTGCCCAGGCGCCACCGGAAGCCATGTTCACGAAGGCCATGGCCAGCGAGATGTAGACGATCGCCATGGTGGTGCTGGGGGTGTAGGCGGCCGGGATGGTGAAGGCACCGGCACCGATCAGGCCGGCGCAGATCGGCCACTTGCGGCTGCGGATGGCGGGCATGCCGCGCTTCATCAGGCCGTCGGCGATATAGCCCGAGGACAGCATGCCGAGCGTGCCGAAGATATAGGGAATCACCACCACCCAGCCGGTGCGTGCGATCGACAGGTGGCGCTCATGCTCCAGGTAGGCCGGCAGCCAGGTCAGGTACAGCCACACCATGTAGATCACGCCCATGAAGCCGAACAGCATGCCCCAGGTGGTGCGGTACTTGAAGAGGCTCTTCCATTCGGTCCAGGTCAGCTTGGCATTGGCGTTCGGATCGTTGTCGTTGTCATCGGCCAGATACAGCACTTCGGACGGGGTCAGTTCGACTTCGTTGCGGTTCCTGTAGAACAGATACCAGCCCACGGAAACCGCCACGCCCAGCATGCCCATGATGACAAACATCATGCGCCAGCCGAAGGACAGCATCAGGATGGTCAGGATGGGAGGCGCCAGCGCGGGGCCGATGGTGGAGGAGGCCACGAAGATGCCGGTGGGGCCGCCGCGCTCGCGCATGGCAAACCATTCCGACACGACCTTGGCACCGGCCGGGAACTGCGGCGCCTCGCCCAGGCCCAGGAACACGCGGGCCACCAGGAACTGCTGCAGGCTGCCGACGAAGCCGCCGGCCAGCTGCGCCACCGACCAGATGAACATGCCCGCGCCCAGCATCACGCGCGCGCCGAACTTGTCGAGCATGGCGCCGATGGGCAGTTGCGAGAAGGCGTAGGCCAGCGAGAAGGCCGACAGCAGCAAGCCCATCTGCGAGGCCGACAGGCCCAGTTCCTGGCTGACCGAGTGGTTGGCGATGGACAGCGTGCTGCGGTCCAGGTAGTTGACGATGCCCGCCAGCATCAGGAAGCTGAGCGCGACCACCTGTATGCGTTTGAGCCGGGGGCTCTTTTGCTGTTGTACTTCCATGAAATGTGTCTCCAGAGTGAATGAGTCAAAGCCATTGGCGCTTGCGGCCGGCGCTGTCTATCGCAGCGCTCGCTGTACTAACGGTGGCCGAAGCCTGTGGCGGGAATGCCTGCTTCAGGACGTTGTGGATCCGTCCTTGCCTGTTCTCCGGCGCAACCGGGCACGCTGGCCCGGTTGCGATTCCCGCTTGCCCGGATAGATTCTTTTTTGCTTGTCGCTGGTCCGGTGCGGCTGCTCAGTAGGTTGCGCGTCCGCCCGAGAGATCGAAGATCGCGCCGGTGTTGAAGCTGCACGAGCCTGAGCACAGCCAGGTGCTCATCTCGGCGACCTCTTCCACCGTCCCCAGCCGATGCATGGGGCTTTTATCGATCATGGTCTGCACGTGGGCGGGCGACATCTGTTCCAGCAGTGTCGTCTTCACCGCCGCCGGGGCGATGGCGTTGACCAGCACGCCGGTCTCGGCCAGTTCCTTGCCCAGCGACTTGGTCAGCGCCAGCACGCCGGCCTTGGCGGCGCTATAGGCCGATGCGTTGGGCGTGCCTTCCTTGCCGGCCAGCGAGGCAATGTTGACGATGCGCCCGCGACCGGCGGCGCGCATGGCTGGCACCACGCTGCGGCAGGCGTGGAAGACACCCAGCAGGTTGACCTGCACGATGCGGTGCCATTCGGCCACGTCGTATTGATCCAGCGGGACGGTGGAACCCGCGTAGCCGGCATTGTTGACGAGGAAGTCGATGCGGCCGGTCTCGGCCAGCAGGGTATGGACGGCGGCGTCGGTGGAGGCGGCATCGCTGATATCGACCCGTTGCTGGCGATAGGGGGAGGCATCATCGATGTGCAGGTCCCAGACCGCCACGCGGGCGCCAGCTTGCGCCAGGCGTGCGCAGATGGCCGCGCCGATGCCACCGTTGCCACCGGTGACGACGGCCACGCTGTCGCGCAAATCGTACTGTGCTTGCTGGTAAGCCATGGCCGCCGCCCTCAGCGCACGAATCGGTTGACGTAGTCGGCGCCCAGGCCGACGGCTTGGTAGTGCTGGCGGCACATCTCCAGCTTGGTGAAGACGTCTTCATAGCCCTCGAACTTGCCCCAGGGGTCGCAGTAGAACATCACGCCGGTGATGTGGAAGTAGGTGATCATCTCTTCCACGTCCTCGGGGACGTAGAGGGTGTGGGTTTCGCCGGGCGGCTCGAAGACGTAGCTGCCTTGCTCGGCGATCCAGTCATGTTCCAGGTAGCGCCACTTACCCTTGAGGACCATGCCATGCACCGGTGCCGGATGGCGGTGACGCGATAGCACGCCCGACTTGCGCACGCGCAGCAGGTTGGTCCAGTAGCCTTGCGAGACGTTCAGGCAGAGCGGACGGAACCAGACGTTCTCCGCCTGCGGCACCCAGACGCGCTCATCCTCGGGAACGGCCGGATTGACCACGATTTCCAGCGGCGCCTCCTTGGGATTGGGGAATTGATAGGGCGTCATCCTGGAATCGGCTGGCATGGTGGTGCTCATGGGGTCTCCTCATTGTGAATTTCCAGACGTTGTCCGTATAGTGGACACTACGTCTGTAATATGGTCACTTTGAGTCATTGGTAAGACCATGTCAATCCCGCTTGCCAGGCTATTCGCGGTCAAGAAAACGAGCGAAATGCCTTGATGTCAGTCAAGTGCCTTGCGGTATGGCTCGAATGGATTGAGATAAAGCGAGTGCCTGATCCAGCGCCGGTAATGATGAAAATTTTGCGCCGGTCGTGTTCAAGCCAGCTGGCGGGAATGGGAGGACGTATGGCGGGAGGGGTGTGCAGCAAGGCGGCAATGACGTCGCCGCCTGCGCTCAGGTATTCCAGTGTACCTGTTCAAACGCCCCGGTGAGGAAGTCCAGCATGGCCCGGACCTTGGCTGGCAAGTGCGCGCGGCTGGGATAGACCGCATAGATGCCCAGCTCCGGCGAGGTGTAGTCGGCCAGCACCGGCACCAGCTGGCCGCTGCGCAGGTACTGGTCGATCATGAAGGTGGGTTGGCGGGTGATGCCGATGCCCCCCAGCGCCGCCTGCACGCAGCTGTCGCCGTTGTTGACGTGCATGCGCGAACTGATGCGCACGCCAACCGGCCCTTCAGGACCGTTGAACTGCCATTCGTCCTTGCTCTGGTTGTAGCTGTAGCTGATGGTCTGGTGCCGGGCCAGATCCTGCGGATGGCGCGGCGTGCCATGCTTGTCGAGATAGGCGGGGGAGGCGCAGACATGCAGGCTGGTGCTGGTGAGCTTGCGATGCACCAGGCTGGAGTCCGACAGGCGGGCGATGCGGATGGCCATGTCATAGCCCTCGTCGATGATGTCGACGATGCGATCCGACAGGGTGATGTCCAGTGCCACGTCTTCATGCTGCTCCATGAACATCGGCCACAGGGGCGCCAGGTGCAGCACGCCGAAGGTCAGTGGGGCATTGATGCGTAACAGTCCGGAGGGTTTGGCGGCGCCCGCGGAGAGCAGGTCATCGGCTTCCTCCAGCGCGGCCACGATCTGCTTGCAGCGCTCCAGGTAGAGCGTGCCGGCTTCGGTGAGGGAGAGGCGGCGCGTGGTGCGCTGCATGAGCCGCGAGCCCAGGCGGGCTTCCAGTTCCAGCACCGTACGCGAGACGGCAGCCTTGGAGATGCCCAGCGCGTCGGCGGCCTTGACGAAGCTGCCCAGCTCGGCCACGGCGATGAAGCATTCGATTTCCCGCAGTTTGTTCAAATCGTCTTTCCCCCAGAGAGCGCCGTCCTGGCGCCGCCCCGGGGCGGGACGCAGGCTCAGGCGGCGGCCGGTAGTTGTGCCAGCTGGCTGGAGGCCGAGCCGAAGGCGAAGGCGTCCATGCGCAGGCTATGATACGTCGAACCGCTGTCCAGGTGTACCAGCTGGGTCCAGTCATCGGCTGCGCCCATGGCGAAGAAGAGGCTGAGCAGGTGTTCATCGCTGGGATGGTTGCGCACTGCATGCGGGGCGGTGGTCCGGTAGCCGAGCAGGCCTTCCAGGTCCCCCGCATGCATGCGATCGAGGAACCACCGCAGGAACTCCAGCGTATGCGGTGCATCGCCGCCTTCGGTTTCGCTGCGACGCAGTTCACGCAGGTTGTGCGTGAAGCTGCCTGAGCCGACCAGCAGCACACCTTCGCGCGCCAGCGGCGCCAGCAACTGGCCGACCTGGAAGTGATAGGCCGGTGGTTGCTGCGATTGCAGCGACAACTGGATCACCGGCACCTCAGCCTGTGGATAAAGATAACGCAGCGGCACCCAGGCGCCATGATCGAGGCCCCAGCTGCTATCGGTATGGGCCGGCAGGCCGCCGTCGCGCAACAGTTGCGCCACGTGTTCGGCCAGCACCGGGGCGCCAGGGGCTGGGTAGTCCAGCGCATAGAGCGCCGGCGGGAAGCCGCCGAAGTCATGGATCACGCGTGGCCGGGCCTGGTTGCCCACGCGCGGGGTGAAGGTTTCCCAGTGCGGCGACACCATCACGATGGCGCGCGGACGCGGCAGCGACTGGCCGATGCCGGCCAGCAGCGGACCGGTGCGGCCGGGTTCCACGGCCAGCATGGGCGAGCCGTGCGAGACGAACAGCGAGGGCAGGTGGAGGGAGTCGGACATGATGGTTTCCTTGACGCAGTATGCAATGACCGGCAGTGCCGGCTTTGAAGACGCAGGTTGCAGAGAACGCGCCGGGCAGCGGCCCGGCGATTCTGGGGGCTCAGGATGGGCGACGTTCTTCGCGCTTCAGGGCGAAGGCGCCGTCACCCAGCAGGAACACGGCGATCAGGCCGACGATCCACAGCGCCAGGTATTCCCAGCCGCCCTTGGGGTTGGTGAAGAAGAAGCCGGCCGGGCCGTGCACCAGTACGATGGCGCCGAGCAGGTCGGCGGCCAGCGGCAGGGCCAGCCAGCGGCCGTAATAGCCCAGTACCAGGGCGATGCCGCCCACCACTTCCAGCAGGATCACCGGATAGGCGAACCAGCCCGGTACGCCCAGCGAGGCGAAGAAGCCGACGGTGCCGGCCGGGGTGAAGACGAAGATCTTCAGTCCGGCATGGACCAGAAAGAAGATGCCCATGGTCACGCGCAGCAGGAAGGCGGCGTAGTCGGCACGGTTGTTGGTGGTTACGGTGGTCATGATTTCCCCTGGAGAGGTGTGGAGTGGATTAAGTCTGGCCCCGCCTTGCGCTGCTTGTCTGCGCAACGTCGGCCGTGACCATGTCCACACTGTAGGGAAGAATGCGAGCCGGATAAACCGGCCTGGGTGGGATGGATTGTCTTGATTACGTTGACAATCCATCCGGATTGCGTGCGGATCAGTCCTCGCCGGTTTTCACCGGCGGCTTGGCCTCTTCGCGGCGGTTATAGCCGGCCACCATGTCGAAGCGGAACAGGCGGCATTCCAGGGCGCCGTTGAAGAAGGGGGTCTTGCGTGCCTCCTTCAGGCGCATCAACTTGGGCAAGCCCAGGTCGGCCGAGAACAGGAACACGCTCCAGCCGGCGAAACGCTGCTTCAGGGTGCTGGAGAAGGCGCTGAAGAACTGCGCGAACAATTCCTCGGTGGGCAGCGCACGGTCGCCGCGCACACCGATACGTTCGCCGTAGGGTGGGTTGGTGAGCATGATGCCGACCAGCGGCTTGCCCTCGGCATCGACGGGCGGCTTGATTTCCTGGGCCTCGATCTGCTTGAGCGGCACCTCGAAGTGGATGCCGGCGCGCTGCAGGTTGTGGCGTGTCAATTCGACCATGTCACCCGAGATGTCGCTGCCGAACAGGGTGGGGGTGGTCGGGATGGGATTGGGCTTGAAGTCGCCCTTGATGCCGAACCAGGCATCGGCGCTGAAGTTGCTGAATTTCTCGAAGGCAAAGCGGCGGCGTGCGCCCGGCGGCACGCCGGCGATCATCTGGGCCGCCTCGGCAAGGATGGTGCCGGAGCCGCACATGGGGTCGAACAGTGGCACGCCCGGCTTCCAGCCGGAGGTGCGCAACAGGCCGGCGGCGAGGTTCTCGCGCAGCGGTGCGTCACCGGTTTCCTCGCGCCAGCCGCGCTTGAACAGGGCCTCGCCCGAGGTATCGAGGTAGACCGTGTAGTTGTGGGCATCGACGAAGCCGGCGATGCGCATGTCGGGGGTGCGGGTGTTGACCGAGGGACGCAGCTTGAACTGGTCGAGGAAGCGGTCGCAGATGGCATCCTTGATCTTGAGCGTACTGAATTCCAGGCTGCGCAGGGGGGACTTCACGGCGGTCAGGTCGACACGGATGGTGTGGTTCACCTTGAACCAGTCTTCCCATGGCTGGGCCAGGGTCAGGTCGTATATGTCGTTTTCGTTCTTGTAGGAACCATGGCCCATGCGCAGCAGCACGCGGCTGGCGATGCGCGAGTGCAGGTTCATCTGGTAGGCTGCCAGCAGTGTGCCCGAGCAGTGTACGCCGCCAGGTACCTGGTTGTGTACCTTGAGGTTAGCCGCCGGGCCAGCGTGCTGGGCGATCTCGTTGAGTTCCTCGGCCAGGGCCGCTTCCAGGCCACGCGGGCAGGGGCAGAAATAAGAGTAGTTGGTGTCGGGGGATTGCATGGGAGTACCTTTTATCCGTTGAAAATCAGGTGGCAATAAAACGAAAACGCCGGGCTGCGCTTCAGATCCTTGCGCAGCCCGTCGTCATTGTACGCTGGCCGCGTCAGCCCTTGGCGAAAGCGCGCTCGACGAAGTCCAGGCGATCCTGGCCCCAGTAGCCTTCGCCTTCGTAGGCATACCAGGGGGCGCCGAAGACGCTGGCGGCGTTGGCTTCGTCGGTGAAGCGGTCGAATTCGGCTTGCACGCTGGCGGTCTCGGCCGATTTCAGCAGGGCCGCGCCGTCATGCTCCAGCTCGTTGGCGATGGCCAGCAGGGTGGCGGTGTCGGCGATGTTCTTCTGTTCTTCCCAGACCGCGCGCATGACCGCGCCGGTCAGGCGCAGCGAGGCGGCGGTGCCGTGCGCCAGCTGGGTGGCGATGATCAGGCGGGCGGCGGTGTCGCTGTTGACCGGGAAATGGGCCGGCTGCAGGATCATGGGCTTGCCCAGGAATTGGCTCCAGCGCGCCAGCTCCTTCAAGCGATAGGCCTGGCGTTGCGGGGCGCGCTTGGCCAGCGGCAGGCCGCCGGAGACGCCGAAGATCTTCGACAGGTCGAAGGGCTTGGGCAGGATCTGCACCTGGTATTTTTCGGCAAGGGCGACGAAACGCTCGTGGCCCAGATAGGCGAACGGCGAATGCGGCGCGAAGAAGTACTCACAGACTTTGCTCATGACCGGCTCCGGAATGGATGATGGTGTGGGGTGAGGCGTGCGTGGGCAGGGGATATCAGAACGGCTTGACGACGACCAGGATCACGATGGCCAGCAGCAGCAGCACCGGCACTTCGTTGAACCAGCGATACCAGACGTGGCTGCGGGTGTTCTTGCCGTTTTCGAACTTCTTGAGCAGGGAGCCGCAGGCGTGGTGATAGCCGATCACCAGCACCACCAGGAACAGCTTGGCATGCAGCCAGCCGTTGCCGGGGCCGTGCCAGAATTGCCAGGTCAGGGCCAGCAGCCAGGCCCCCAGTCCCAGCGCCAGCAGCGCGGTCATGCCGGTGAAGCGGTACAAGCGGCGCGCCATGCCCAGCAGGCGCTCACGCGCTACTACTTCGCTTTCCTGCGCCAGGTTTACGTAGATACGCGGCAGGTAGAACAGGCCGGCGAACCAGGAGGCGATGAAGACGATATGCAGGGCTTTGATCCAGAGCATGGCGATCCTTGAGGTTGACGATGAACGATCTTACTGGCGTACCTGGCCCTGGCCCAGCACCACGTATTTCAGCGAGGTCAGGCCTTCCAGTCCGACCGGGCCGCGCGCGTGCAGCTTGTCGTTGGAGATGCCGATCTCGGCACCCAGGCCGTATTCGAAGCCATCGGCAAAGCGGGTGGAGGCATTGACCATGACGGAGGCCGAATCGACTTCGCGCAGGAAACGCATGGCGCGGCTGTAGTCTTCGGTGATGACGCTGTCGGTGTGCTGCGAGGAGTGGCGGTTGATGTGCTCGATGGCTTCATCGAGATCGCCCACCACCTTCACGGCCAGGATCGGGGCCAGGTATTCGGTGTCCCAGTCTTCCTCGGTGGCCGCCTTGAGCAGCGGATAGCCGGCCAGGATCGCGGCGGCCTCGGCATCGCAGCGCAGTTCCACGTCCTTGGCACGGTACAGCTCGGCCAGTGGCGGCAGGATGGTGGCGGCGATGTCGCGCGCCACCAGCAGGGTTTCCATGGTGTTGCAGGTGCCGTAGCGATGGCACTTGGCGTTGAAGGCCACGTCCAGCGCCTTGCGCGTGTCTGCTTTGTCGTCGATGTAGACGTGGCAGATGCCGTCCAGGTGCTTGATCATGGGGACCTTGGCTTCCTTGATCAGGCGTTCGATCAGGCCCTTGCCGCCACGCGGCACGATGACGTCCACATACTCCTGCATGGTGATGAGCGCACCCACGGCGGCGCGGTCGGTGGTCTCGACCACCTGCACCGCTTCCTGCGGCAGGCCGGCGCCGGCCAGGCCCTCCTTGACCAGCTTGGCCAAGGCCTGGTTGCAGTGGATCGCTTCGGAGCCGCCGCGCAGGATGGTGGCGTTGCCACTCTTGATGCACAGGCCGGCGGCGTCCACCGTGACGTTGGGACGGGCTTCGTAGATGATGCCGATCACGCCCAGCGGCACGCGCATCTGGCCGACCTGGATGCCGGTGGGGCGATACTTCATGTTGCTGATCTCGCCGATCGGATCGGGCAGGGAGGCGATCTGCTCCAGGCCTTCGGCCATGGTGGCGATGGCCTTGTCGGACAGCGTCAGGCGATCCAGCATGGCCTCGGCCAGGCCATTGGCGCGGGCCGCTTCCAGGTCCAGGGCATTGGCCGCGCGCAGCGCGTCGGCATCACGACGGATGGCGGCGGCGATCAGCAGCAGCGCCTGGTTCTTGGCAGCGGTGTCGGCGCGGGCCATGGCGCGCGAGGCGGCACGGGCCTGCTGGCCGATTCGGTTCATGTACAGTTCGATGTTTTCCATGTCGTATTCCTCCGGGGCGCCGGGCAGCGCGTCGGTATAGAGATCAGTTCGGTTCAGCGTCCGCGCGCCAGTTTCAGGCCCAGCTGCAGCAGGGCGTCCCACGGATCGCCGGCGAAGGCGCGGGCACGCAGGCCCTTGACCATGCGGTCGATCAGCGCGGCTTCCTGCAGGGCTTGCTCCAGGGCGGCGAGGCTGATGCGGCGCAGGGCTGGTTCCATCAGCCGCTCACGCGGTCCCCAGATGCGGTATTCCTTCAGCAACGCCCCCACGGCCTTGCCTTGCGCCATGCCGGACTTGAGTTTGAGCAGGGTACGGATTTCTTCGGTCACCGCCCACAGCACCAGTGGCAGGGCCTCGCCTTCGCCTTTCAGGCCATCCATCATGCGGGTGAGGCGGGCGACGTCGCCGGAAAGCATGGCTTCGTTGAGCTTGAAGACATCGTAGCGGGCCACGTTCAGGACCGCATCCTGCACCTGTTCGAAGGAGAGCTTGCCGGCCGGGTAGAGCAGGGCCAGTTTCTGGATCTCCTGGTGCGCCGCCAGCAGGTTGCCTTCCACGCGGTCGGCGATGAAGTCCAGGCAGGGCCGGTCGGCGCTTTGCTGCTGCGCCGCCAGGCGGTTGCCGATCCAGGCGGGCAACTGGGCCCGCTCCACCAGGGGGATATCGATGTAGACCGCCGCCTGCTGCAAGGCGCCGACCCAGGCCGCCTTCTGCGTGGCCCAGTCCAGCTTGGGCAGGCTGATGATGGTCAGGTTGTCGGGAGAGAGATTGGCGGCATAGTCCTGCAGGGCCTGGCCGCCATCCTTGCCGGGTTTGCCGGTGGGGATGCGCAGTTCGATCAGCTTCTTGTCGCCGAACAGCGATTGCGACTGGTTGGCCGCGATCAGTTCGCCCCACTTGAAGCTGCGTTCGACCACCAGCACCTCACGCTCGGTATAGCCGTGGGTGCGGGCGCTGCGGCGGATCTTGTCGGCCGCTTCCAGCGCCAGCAGGTGCTCATCGCTGGCAATCACATAGAGTGATGCCAGCGATTTGCCGAGGTGGGTGTCGAGGGCGTCGTGGCGTAGCTGCATGGGTCCGGGAGCGCGAGGGTCAGTCGCCAGCCGCCGCCTTTTCCGTGCTCAGCGCCGACTTCGAGGCCGACAGGCGACGCAGGATCTGCTGCACCAGGTCGGACTGCATGTCGCGGTACAGCAGCGCCTCTTCGGCTTGCTTGGCCAGTTCCTGGTTCGCGTCGTAGGTGATGACGCGGCGAATGGTGATGGCCGTCGACGGGATCACGATCAGGCCCTTGGCATCGGTGACCGAGAAGGTGAAGCGCTGGAACAGGGCGTATTCACGCACCCGGCCATCAGTGTTCAGTGTCAGTACCTGGCGATCACGCTTGTCGGCCAGCACCTTCAGGTTGGCTTCGGCGTCCTTCGCGGAGTCAACCACCTTGGGGCCGCTGGCTTCGATGTTGCGCTTCAATTCCACGCCCACCGCAGAGTTGGGGGGGAAATCCAGATAGATGGTCTTGAACGGCAGGTCGGCCGCACCGCGCAGGTGGAAGCCGCAGGCCGACAGGATCAGGGCTGCGGCTGCCATCAGCAGCCATTGCGAGAAACGCTTGAGTTGGACTTGGGCGTGCATGGAGTTCCGTGGGTTAGGTTGAGTCCGCTCAGGCGACGATGTTGACCAGTTTTCCGGGCACCACGATCACCTTCTTGGGCGCGCCGGTGAGGAATTTCTTCACATCCTCGTTGGCCAGGGCGGCGGCTTCGATGCTGGCCTTGTCGGCGTCCTTGGACACCGTCACTTCGCCACGCAGCTTGCCGTTGACCTGCACCACCAGCTTGATCTCGCTTTGTTCCAGTGCGGCGGCATCGACCTGCGGCCAGTCGGCATCGAGGATGTCGCCCTGGACAGCGGCGTAGCCCAGTTGCTGCCACAGCACATGAGTGACGTGCGGGGCCACCGGGTTGAGCACGCGCAGGAAGATCGAGAAGCACTCGGCGATCACTGCATCGCCGGCGGCGCCAGCGGCCGGCTTGGCGGCCTCCAGCGTATTGAGCATCTTCATGCAGGCCGAGACCACGGTGTTGTACTGGATGCGCTTGAAGTCGTTGTCGGCCTGTTGCAGCACCTTGTGGACGTCGCGGCGCAGGGCCTTGAGGCTGTCATCCAGTTGTGCGGCATCGACAGCGCCGGCAGCAGTGATGCGCGCGGCGTTGTTGTAGCCGAAGGCCCAGACGCGGCGCAGGAAGCGGTTGGCGCCTTCGACACCGGCACCCGACCATTCCAGGGTCTGTTCCGGTGGCGAAGCGAACATGGTGAACAGGCGCGCCGTGTCGGCACCGTACTGGTTGATCTGCGCCTGCGGGTCGATGCCGTTGTTCTTGGACTTGGACATCTTCTCGGTGCCGCCGATTTCCACCGGCTGGCCATCGGCCTTCAGGATCGCCGAGACCGGACGGCCCTTGTCGTCGAACGACAGTTCCACATCGGCCGGGTTGATCCAGGTCTTCTTGCCGGAGGCTTCTTCACGGTAGTAGGTCTCGTTCAAGACCATGCCCTGCGTCAACAGGTTGGTGAAGGGCTCGTCGAACTTGACCAGGCCGAAGTCGCGCATGACCTTGGTCCAGAAGCGTGCGTACAGCAGGTGCAGCACGGCGTGTTCGATGCCGCCGATGTACTGGTCCATGGGCATCCAGTAATCGTTGCGGGCATCGACCATGGCGTCGTTGCTGCCCGGCGAGGTATAGCGCATGTAGTACCAGGACGAATCCACGAAGGTGTCCATGGTGTCGGTTTCGCGACGGGCCGGCTTGCCGCAGCAAGGGCAGTCGACCTTCAGGAATTGCTCGTGCTTGTTGAGCGGATTGCCGCTGCCGTCCGGTACGCAGTCTTCCGGCAGCACGACCGGCAGGTCCTTCTCGGGCACCGGCACGTCGCCGCAATCCGGGCAGTGGATGATGGGAATCGGCGTGCCCCAGTAGCGCTGGCGCGAGATGCCCCAGTCACGCAGGCGGAAGGTCACCTTCTTCTCGCCCAGGCCCAGTGCGGCCAGGTCGGCGGCGACCGCTTCCACGGCCGCCTGGTAGGCCAGGCCGTCGTACTTGCCGGAGTGGATGGTCTTGCCGGCTTCCTTGTCGCCGTACCATTCTTCCCAGGCCTCGGTGGAGTAGCTCTTGCCGTCGACGTCGATGACCTGCTTGATGGGCAGGTCATACTTGCGGGCGAAGGCGAAGTCGCGTTCGTCATGCGCCGGCACGCCCATCACGGCGCCATCGCCGTAGGTGATCAGGACGTAGTTACCGATCCACACCTCGACCTTGTCGCCGGTCAGCGGATGGGTGACGTAGAGGCCGGTGGGCATGCCCTTCTTTTCCATCGTCGCCATGTCGGCTTCGATGACGCTGCCTTGCTTGCATTCGGCGATGAAGGCTTGCAGGGCCGGGTTGTTTTCGGCTGCCAGGGTGGCCAGCGGGTGTTCCGGGGCCACGGCGCAGAAGGTCACGCCCATGATGGTGTCGGCGCGGGTGGTGAAGACATACAGCTTGCCGTCGTTGATCAGCTGGCCGCCGGCATCCTTGATCTCGTGCGGGAAGGCGAAGCGCACGCCGGTGGACTTGCCGATCCAGTTGGCCTGCATCAGGCGCACGCGCTCGGGCCAGCCGGGCAGCTTGGTCTCGACGTGCTCCAGCAGCTCGTCGGCGTAGTCGGTGATCTTGGCGTAGTACATCGGGATCTCGCGCTTCTCGATCACGGCGCCCGAGCGCCAGCCACGGCCGTCGATGACCTGTTCGTTGGCCAGCACGGTCTGGTCGATCGGATCCCAGTTCACGGTACCGGTCTTCTTGTAGATGATGCCTTTCTCCAGCATCTTCAGGAACATCCACTGGTTCCACTTGTAGTACTCGGGACGGCAGGCCGTCATCTCGCGCGACCAGTCGATGGCCAGGCCCATCGATTGCATCTGCGACTTCATGTAATCGATGTTGGAGTAGGTCCACTGCGCCGGCGGCACGCCATTGGCCATGGCGGCGTTCTCGGCGGGCATGCCGAAGGCATCCCAGCCCATGGGCATCAAGACGTTGTAGCCGTTCATGCGCAGATAGCGGTACATCACGTCGTTGATGGTGTAGTTGCGCACGTGGCCCATGTGCAGCTTGCCGGACGGGTAGGGCAGCATCGAGCAGGCGTAGAACTTCTTCTTGTCGCGACCTTGCTTGTCACGGGCATTCTCGACGGTCTTGTAGGCCTCGATGGCGTTCCAATGCTGCTGTGCGGACTGTTCGACTTCGGCTGGGCTGTATTTATCTTGCATGACGGGCAAACGAATGAAATCGGTTGGAGGAATTCGGAACCCTGCATTATACCGGCTCGCCACCCCGGCAGCCCAGTACGGCGACGAGCCGGCCCCGTAGTACGCGCCTCCTGCGGAAAAGTTGTCATCCAGGAATAAAAAAGGCCCGCCTCCGTGAAGAGGCGGGCCAAGACCCCTGTGCCCGAGCAGGGTGGCGACAGGGATGGCAGCTAAGCTTGGCAGGTCAGGGACGGGGTAATCCCATGCCGGCCGGCTCCGGGAGCCGCGAATCCGTATCAAAACACTCTCGAAAAGCTTTGTGTAAAACATCGAAAGTATTCTTAGTGAATCTAGATAATTTTCTAGAAAGCAAGGTTCTGGTGTGGTTTTCATGCTGCCGGCGTCCTGTGCAAGGTCATCAGGACGTCACAAAGAATGGTCATCATGAAATCGTTTTCATTTGACCCTGCCTGCCTGTGCGCCCCTCCATCAAACAAGTTGCCCATCTGGCTGGTGTATCCATTGCCACCGTCTCCCGCCTGCTCAACAAGCCCGGTTCGGTGAGTGCGGAAACCGCCGAGAAGATCCATCGCAGCATCGCCGAGCTGGGTTTTCGTCCCAATTTCACGGGGCGCAACCTGCGCGCGGGCAATTCGCGCACCGTGGGGGTGGTGGTGCCGACGCTGACCAACACGGTCTTTGCGCAATGCCTGCAGGGCATCGAGCTGGCCGCGCGGGCGCTGGATTACTCGGTCATGTTCACCACCACCGAATACCTGCCGCAGGATGAATCGGCCGCCGTGGAGCTGCTGCTGGGGTATCGCGTGGACGGGGTGATCCTGACGGTGGCCGATGCCGGGGACAATGCCACGCTGGACCTGCTGGAGCGCGAGCGCATTCCCTTTGTGCTGACCTACAACCAGCTGACCGCCGAACCCGCCGGCACGGTGCCGCCACGCGCCTCGGTCTCGGTGGACAACCGGGCTGCCGCCTGTGATGCGGTCCAGCACCTGATTGGCCTGGGCCATCGCCGCATCCAGATGCTGTCGGGACGCTTCAATGCTTCCGACCGCGCCATCCAGCGCTACTACGGCTACCTGGATGCGATGCGCGCGGCTGGCCTGCTGCCCTTGCCGGCCATCGAGGTGGAACGCCACACGCTGACCGCTGCCACCGAATACCAGCAGATGATGGCTGATCCCGAACGCCGTCCGACGGCCCTGTTCTGCTCCAACGACTTGTTGGCCCTGAGCGCCATGCGCGAGCTGCGCGCGCTGGGCATGCGGGTGCCGCAGGACATCTCGGTGATGGGCTTCGACGGTATCCCGGTGGGGGCGCTGGTGGAGCCGGTGCTGGCCAGCGTGGTGCAACCCTCGGAGCGCATCGGTGATGTCGCCTTGCGCACCCTGGTGCAGGCCATCGAATCCCGCTCGCCCGAGGCGGCGCTGGCCGAGGTGCCACCGGCCTGGACGCCGGTGCCGCTGATCCTGCCGCATGCCCTGCGCGACGGCGGGTCGGTGGCGGTACCGGCCGGCTTGTCTGGTTCGTGAGTTCCGATTTTCCCGTTGTGCCTCGTCGCTTCCCCTTTTTTGTTTGTCGTTTTGCTCTTCAACCCATAGGAAAGGATCTGACATGTTCCTGAAACGTGTTATTCAAACCGCTGCCGGCGCCTTGCTGCTGTCGGCTTCCCTGGCCGCCTCGGCTCAGACCGCGATCTGCTACAACTGCCCGCCCGAGTGGGCTGACTGGGCCGCCCAGATCAAGGCCATCAAGGACAAGACCGGCGTCACCGTGCCGCCGGACAACAAGAACAGTGGCCAGGCCCTGGCCCAGCTGACTGCCGAAAAGGCCAGCCCGGTGGCGGACTTCACCTACCTGGGCGTGTCCTTCGGTATCGAAGCCAGGAACAAGGACCTGGTCGCCGCCTACAAGCCTGCCCACTGGAACGACATTCCCAATGGCCTGAAGGACCCGGACGGCTACTGGTTCACGATCCACTCCGGCACCATGGGTATCATGGTCAATGTCGATGCGCTCAAGGGCAAGCCGGTCCCGAAGTCCTGGGCCGACCTGCAAAAGCCGGAGTACAAGGGCCTGATCGGCTATCTGGACCCGGCCTCGGCCTTTGTCGGCTATGTCGGCGCGGTGGCGATCAACCAGGCCCTGGGCGGCACGCTGGACGATTTCTCGCCGGCCATCAGCTACTTCAAGAACCTGCAGAAGAACCAGCCCATCGTCCCCAAGCAGACCTCCTATGCCCGCCTGATCTCGGGTGAGATCCCCATCCTGCTGGGCTACGACTTCGACGCCTATCGCGCCAAGTACAAGGACCACGCCAACGTGGCCTTCGTGATCCCCAGCGAAGGCACCGTGACCGTGCCCTACGTGGTGTCGCTGGTGAAGAATGCTCCGCACCAGGCGGAGGCGAAGAAGGTGCTGGACTTCCTGCTCTCCGACCAGGGCCAGGCCATCTGGGCCAACGCCTACCTGCGTCCGGTACGTGCCTCGGCCATGTCCAAGGAAGCCGAATCGCGCTTCCTGCCGGCGTCGGAATACGCACGTGCCAAGTCGGTGGACTACGGCAAGATGGCGGAAGCCCAGCGCAAGTTCGGCGAGCGCTACCTGGCTGAAGTGCGTTAAACGCAGGATGCAGGAGCAAGCATGAAGACTGTTCTTCCCGCATCGTCTCGGCCGGTGGCCGCCAGCCAGTCCATCTGGCTGTGGTTTGCCGCACCGGGCCTGACCCTGTTCTGCGCCTTCTGGCTGCTGCCCATGGTGCGGCTGGTCGGCGTGGGCGCTTCCGGTCCGCAGGGGGCCATGGCCTACCTGGCCGTGCTGACCAATCGCCACTACGCCGCCAGTCTCTTTTCCACCCTGGCACTGTCGGCGGTGGTCACGCTGGCGACGCTGGCCATCTCGGTCTTCGTCGGCTTGTTCCTGCAACGCAACCGCTTTGCCGGCCAGTCCGTCCTGCTGGCCATGCTGACCTTCCCGCTGGCCTTCCCCGGCGTGGTGGTCGGCTTCATGGTGATCATGCTGGCCGGACGCCAGGGCGTGATCAGCACCGTCAGCAACTGGCTCGTGGGCGAATCGGTGGTGTTTGCCTATTCGCTCTCGGGGTTGTTCCTGGGGTATCTGTATTTCTCGATTCCGCGGGTGATCCTGACCGTGGTGGCGGCGGCCGAAAAGCTGGATCCCTCGCTGGAAGAAGCAGCGCGCTCGCTGGGCGCACGCCCCTGGCAGGTGTTGCTGCACGTGGTGCTGCCGGCGCTGCTGCCGGCACTGGTGTCGTCCGGCGCCATCTGCTTTGCCACCAGTGTGGGCGCCTTCGGTACGGCCTTCACCTTGGCCGCCAACATCGATGTGCTGCCCATGACCATCTACAACGAATTCACCGGCTACGCCAACTTCGCCACCGCCGCCTCGTTGTCCATCGTGCTGGGCGTGATCACCTGGGTGGTGCTGGCGCTGGCGCGTTCGCTCACCGGCAGCGGCGTGGCCGCGGCGGCATGAGGAGACGATGATGCCCAACCGTTTCCGTTTCTACGTGCAACTGGCCTTCACGCTGCTGGTGTGCGCCTTCCTGGTGGTGCCGGTGGTGCTGTCGATGCTGGCCGGTGTGACCGAGAATTTCTTCGTGGGGATCTCCAGCGGCCTCACGCTGCGCTGGGTGGGGCAGGTGTGGGAGATGTACCAGCCCACCATCTGGCGCTCGCTGGTCATCGCGCTGGCCTGCCTGGTGGTGACGCTCATGGCCGGCGTGCCGCTGGCCTACATGCTGGCGCGCTATCGCGGCGGCAACAGTCGCCTGGCGCGGGTGATCGAGGAACTGCTGATGATGCCGGTGGCCGTGCCGGGCCTGGCCACGGCGTTGGCGCTCATCATGGCCTATGGGCAGTGGCGTGAGTTCCGCGCCAGCATCCTCTTCATCCTGGTCGGCCATGTGATCTTCACGCTGCCCTTCATGGTGCGTCCGGTGCTGGCGGTGATGCAGTCCTCGCAACTGGCCCAGCTCGAAGAAGCGGCCGCCAGCCTGGGGGCGGGCCGGATGCGACGCTTCTTCGGCATCGTCATCCCCAATGCCGCCTCCGGCATCCTGGCCGGTGCGCTGATGGTGGTGACGCTGTCCATCGGCGAATTCAACATCACCTGGATGCTGCACACGCCGCTGACCCAGACCCTGCCGGTGGGCCTGGCCGATGCCTACGCGTCGATGCGGCTGGAGGTCGGATCGGCCTACACGCTGATCTTCTTTTTCATGATCATTCCGCTCCTGATCGGTATGCAGTGGGCGGCCCAGGCATCCCGCAAGAAAGTCCGTCTATGAAGTCCAACAACCCCCATCAACAAGCCGTCTCCATCCGCCTGGCGCAATGCGCCAAGTCCTTTGCCAATGGCACGCGCGCGCTGCAGCCGCTGGACCTGAGCATCCATCCCGGCGAAACGCTGGTGCTGCTGGGGCCCTCGGGCTGCGGCAAGACCACTACGCTGCGCATGATCGCCGGCCTTGAATTTCCCGACCAGGGCGGGCGCGTGTTCTTCGGCGACGAGGACGTGACCGCGCTGCCCATCGAGAAGCGCGGCGTGGGCATGGTATTCCAGAACTATGCGCTGTTCCCCAACATGAACGTGGGCGAGAACATCGCCTATGGCATGAAGATCCGCCGCATCCCGGCCGGCGAGCGCATCGAGCGGGTCGAGCGCCTGCTGGAGATGGTGCATCTGCAGGGGCTCTCGCATCGCCGCGTCGACCAGCTCTCGGGTGGCCAGAAGCAGCGCGTGGCACTGGCCCGCGCGCTGGCCATGGAGCCGCGCGTGCTGCTGCTGGACGAGCCACTCACCGCGCTGGACGCCAAGCTGCGCGAGGCCGTGCGCAGTGACCTCAATCATCTGCTGCGCAGCCTGGGCATTACCGCCATCTACGTCACTCACGACCAGAGCGAGGCGATGGCGCTGGGCGACCGCATCGTGGTGATGGAGCGTGGCAAGATCTCGCAGATCGGCACGCCCCAGGACATCTACTACCACCCGGCCAATGACTTCGTGGCCGACTTCATCGGCGCCATGAACCGGGTCGAAGGCATGGTTGCCGGAGATCGCCTGCAACTGCCCACCGGCAGCCTGCCGCTGGCGGATAATGGCAGGAACGCAGAAACCGTCCAGGGCCAGCCGTCCTTGGCCCTGTTCCGTCCCGAGGACGTCCAGGTGGTCGATATTACCGAGGCCGATGCGCATTGCGTGCGCGGTCGGCTCGTCAATACCTTTTTCCTGGGTGACCGCACCCGTTTTGAAATCGAGATCGGCGCGGAGCGCCCCGTCATCGCCGAGACCAGCAAGCGTGGCTGGTGGGAAGCGGGTCAGCAGATCGCCATTCGCGTACCTGCCGACGCACTGGTGAAGATGGCGCCGCGCGCCGACAAGGAGGCAGCATGATACTGGGACAGATTTCCGACCTGCACATCAAGACCGAGGGCAAGAAATCCTATCGCGTGGTCGATACCGCCGAGAGCCTGCGCCGTTGCGTAGCCCAGGTCAACGGCCTGAAGCAGCGCCCCGAGGTGCTGGTCATCACCGGCGACCTGGTCGATTTCGGCAAGCCTTCGGAGTACGCCTGCCTGCGCGAGCTGCTGGCGCCGCTGGCCATGCCCTACTACCTGTTGCCGGGTAACCATGATGAGCGAGAAGCACTGCGCGCGGCCTTCCCCGAGCACACCTACCTGCAGCAGGGTGGCGAGCGCATCGAGTATGTGATCGAGGATCATCCCCTGCGCATCATCGCGCTCGATACCGTGATTCCGCGCGCCAGTGCCGGCGCGTTGTCACCGGCCAGCCTGGTGTGGCTGGATGACGTACTGGCGCAGCAACCGGAACGACCCACCGTGATCGTGATGCACCATCCGCCATTCACTACCGGTATCGGCCACATGGATGACATCGGCCTGGCCGATCCGCAGGCGCTGGAGGCGGTGGTGCGCAAGCATCCCCAGGTGGAACGCATCCTGTGCGGCCATTTGCACCGTTCCATCCAGCGCCGTTTCGGCGGTACGCTGGCGAGCACTTGCCCCGGGGTATCGCATCAGGTGCAGCTCGACCTGGATGCGCAGGCGCCATCCTGCTTCGTGATGGAGCCGCCGGGGTTCCAGTTGCATTGGTGGGATGAGCCGGCCAGGAGCCTGGTCAGTCATACGGCATTCATCGGTCAGTTCGACGGGCCGTATCCGTTCTATGACGGGGATGAACTGATTGACTGATGGATGGACTGTATGTCGGATTGATCAGAGTGATTGATCAATCCGGGTCATCGGTGTTGGGGGAGAGATAGAGGGAAGCTTACTTCCAGACCAGCTCGATCACCGCCGGCTCGTCATAGTCTTCGCAACGGTCATTGATGGCGGTGCAGCAGAACTCCACGTCTTCCACCAGCTCCGGCAGGCGCTTGTGCAGGTCGGCGCTGTGGCTGATCTCTATCCTCAGCATTTCCTTGGGCTTGAGCCTGAACTTGCTCATGCCCTCGTCTTCGCGCAGGTAGGACAGGCAATCGACCCAGGCATCCATGTTGCGGCCATAGAATTCCGGGAAGCCGAAGGCCTGTGCGCTTTCGGTATGGAAGCTGTCCCAGTCGGTGATGCGGTCGCCCGCCAGTTGTACGGTGGCCATGGATGCGCCTCTCTGCTTTCTTGATAGTGTGCTTGCTGGTTTACCGGGCCTTGGCCTGGGGGCGCGGGTCGGTGACGAAGCCCAGCTTGGTCATGCCAGCGCCCTGCGCCGCGGCCATCACTTCGGCGATGGTCTGGTAGCGGGTCGACTTGTCGGCGCGCAATTGCAGCTCGGGCTGCGGCTGCTTGCCGGAGGCTGCCGCCAGGCGGGCATCGAGTTCCTCGCTGCTGACCTGCTGGTCGTTCCAGTACAGCTTGCCGGCCGCGTCGATGCCCAGCGTGATGGTCTCCGGTTTTTCCGGGGCCGGTGCCGCTTGCGCGGTGGGCAGGTCCAGCTTGATCGCATGGGTGAACATGGGTGCTGCGATGATGAAGATCACCAGCAGTACCAGCATCACGTCCACCATGGGCGTGACGTTGATGTCGGCCATCGGGGCCGAGTTCTGGTTGTCGTTGAATCCGCCGAAGCTCATGCTTGCCTCCTGTGGGTGGGCCAGGGATTACTTGCGCGTGCCGCCGACGCGTTCGCCGGTGGTGAGATAGGCATGCAGGTCATGGGCAAAGCCGTCCAGCTCGGCCAGCACCACGCGGTTGATGCGGGTGAAGGCGTTGTAGGCCAGCACGGCGGGGATCGCCACCACCAGGCCTAGCGCGGTCATGATCAGGGCTTCACCCACGGGGCCGGCCACTTTGTCGATCTGCACGGTGCCGCTGGCCGACACCGCCGCCAGCGCGTGATAGATACCCCAGACCGTACCGAACAGACCGACGAAGGGGGCAGTCGATCCCACTGAGGCCAGCAGCGTCAGGCCACGTTCCAGGCGTGCCGAGACGCGGTTGATTTCGCGGCGCAGGGTGCGGGTGATCAGCTCGCCCTGGTCGGTGGCGGCGTTCAGCGAGGGCATGCCCTGCTGGCGGCTGCCGATGTTGGCCGCCTCAGCGGCGCGTTCGGCCATGGGCGTATAGATCAGTTCGCTGTCGAGCTGTTGCATGGCGGCGGTGGCGTCGGCCAGCGTGGGGGCTTGCCAGAACTGTTCCAGGGCATTGCTGCCGCGGCGGATGCGCCAGGCCGCCCAGGCCTTGGAGAGGATGTAGAACCAGCTGGCGATGGACATGATCAGCAGCAGGTAGGCGACGGAGTGGGAAATGGCATCGCCTTGCGCCCAGTAGTGGGCAAAACCAACGTTCGATTCCATGGTGCGTTCTTTCTGGTAGGGGCCACGCGCAAGCGGGCGGCGGTCAGTCAGTCAAAATGGGAGGGACGTCCACCAAAAAAATTCGCTGCCGGACCTGGAAGGCGCGGCAGCGGATCTCATGGCGGGGCGGCAGGCGGGCTTACTTGAAGCCCAGCACGTCCTGCATGTCGTACAGGCCCGTTGCCTTGTCGGCCAGGAAGCGTGCGGCGCGCAGGCTGCCCATGGCGTAGGAGACACGGCTGGAGGACTTGTGCGAGATCTCGATGCGCTCGCCGATACCGGCAAAGAGGACCGTATGGTCGCCGATGATGTCGCCGCCGCGCACGGTGGCAAAACCGATCGAGGACGGATCGCGCTCACCGGTGACGCCTTCGCGGGCGTAGACGGCGACGTCGTCGAGCTTCTTGCCCAGCGCGTCGGCGATCACTTCGCCCATCTTCAGCGCCGTACCGGAGGGCGCATCGACCTTGTGACGGTGGTGCGCCTCGACGATTTCGATATCGTAGCCGTGCGAGAAGTTCTTGGCGGCCAGTTCCAGCAGCTTCAGGGTCACGTTCACGCCCACGCTCATGTTGGGGGCGGCCATGATGGCGGTCTTCGTGGCGAACCCGGCGATGGCGGCCTTGCCCTCGGCTTCGAAGCCGGTGGTGCCGATGACCACCTTCACGCCATGGGCGGCGCAGTATTCGAGGTGTTTCAGGGTGCCTTCGGGACGGGTGAAGTCGATCAGCACGTCGGCCTTGGCCAGGCCTTTGGCCAGGTCGGACTCGATGACCACGCCGGTGGTCTTGCCCAGGAACAGGCCGGCATCAGTGCCGATGGTGGGCGAGCTGGGGGTGTCCAGGGCGCCGGCGAGCTTGAGGTCGTCGGCGTCGAGGATGGCTTCGATCAGCATGCGGCCCATGCGCCCGGAGGCGCCGGCTACCGCGATATTCAATGCAGTCATGGGAAACTCGGGATTACTTGGTGGCAGAAGAAGGCGCGACCGGCGAGGCCTGGTGGATCTCGGTATCGCTCAGCGACGGCTTGGCACCCACCTTGGCGTTGGTGATCAGGGTCAGGTATTCGCTTTCGGTAGGCAGGTTCTCGCCGCCTTCGACGCGTTCCAGCAGGTCATCCTTGAAGAAGACCGAGATGTGGCTGGTCATGATCTCGCCGCTGCCCTTGGCCAGGCGGAAATCGTAGTCCCAGCGGTTGGAGTGGAACATGTCGGTCAGCAGCGGCGTGCCCAGCACGAAGCGCACCTGGTCGCGGGTCAGGCCCGGACGCAGCTGCGCCACCATTTCCTTGGAGACGAAGTTGCCTTGCTGGATATCGATGCGGTAGGGCTTGAGGAAGCCGAACAGGCTGTTGCTCTTGCCGGATACCTTCACGCCCGACGTGTCTGCCGGAGCAGCCTGTGCTGTCTGGCTGGGCTCCTTGGTCGAGGAACAGCCGGCCAGCGACACGGCCAGTGCCGCGAACAGGCCGATTGCGGCGAAGGGATGACGGGACTTCATTCGGGAAAGCATGCGCATAAAGATTTCAACCGGGTTGAGCCATGAGCCTAAAGCACTATATGATAAGCTAGAACTTACTTCTTAAATAGGCATGAGTGCGTTCCGGGCGCAAAAGGCATCCTCCACCCCCTTCGCCCGCAGCCTCCCCAGGCGCTTTCCCCAAGGCCGGCGCATGCCTGTTCAAGACCAGTAACCCCCCGGAAACCCACGCGACCATGCCCAACAATCCATCCGAACTCAAGGCCAGCGGCCTGAAGGCCACGCTGCCTCGCCTGAAGATCCTTGAAATCTTCCAGAACACTTCCGTGCGCCACCTGAGCGCCGAAGACGTCTACAAACAGTTGCTATCCGACAATCTCGACGTCGGCCTGGCCACCGTCTACCGTGTGCTGACCCAGTTCGAGCAGGCCGGCCTGCTCCAGCGCAATCACTTCGAGACCGGCAAGGCCGTCTTCGAGCTGAACGAGGGTTCGCACCACGACCACCTGGTCTGCCTGGATTGCGGCAAGGTCGAGGAATTCTTCGATGCCGAGATCGAGAAGCGCCAGCTCAAGATCGCCCAGGAACACGGTTTCGAGATTGCCGACCATGCACTGGCCCTGTATGGACATTGCAAGAACTGCAAGAAACTGAAGAAGTAAGCGCGCCAGGGATTGCCCAGTTTTACGCAAGCAATCCTTTGCAAAGAAAAAGCCACGTGATGTAACAACGTGGCTTTTTTGCATTCCGGCAAGGCGTGATGCCTTGGAATCAGTGCTGGCTCAGGGCGCTGGAGAGCAGCTTGGCCGTGATATCGACGATGGGGATGACGCGCTCGTAGGCCATGCGGGTGGGACCGATCACGCCCAGGGTGCCGACGATGCGACCGTTGACCTCGTAGGGAGCGGTGACGATGCTCATCTCATCCATGGGCAGCAGTTGCGACTCGCCGCCGATGAAGATCTGCACGCCGGTGGCCTTGCTGGAGACATCCAGCAACTGCAGCAGGCCGGTCTTGTGCTCGAACATGTCGAAGAGCTGGCGCAGTGAATTCATGTTCGAAGATAGGTCGGTCACCGACAGCAGGTTGCGCTCGCCCGAGATGACCACGTTGTTGTCGGCCCCCTCGCTCATGGCATCGCTGCCGGCTTCCACGGCCGCCTGCATCAGGACGGTCATGTCATCGCGCAGCTGGCGCAGCTCGCCCTGCAGGCGCAGCCGCACCTGCTCGAAGGATTGTCCGGCGTAGTGCTGGTTGATGTAGTTGGCGGCCTGGGTCAGCTGGCTAGGGGTGTAATCGACTTCGGTCAGGAGCATGCGGTTCTGGACGTCGCCACCATGGTCGACGATCACCAGCAGGATGCGCTTTTCCGACAGGCGCAGGAACTCGATCTGCTGGAACGCCGATTCGCGCCGGGGCGTCATGACCACGCCGGCGAACTGCGACAGCGAGGACAGCACCTGGGCGGCGTTGGTGATGATCTTCTGCGGCGAGGCATTTTGCAGGCGCGACTGCAGGCGGCCTTCCAGCGCGCTCTCGTCGATCGCCTCCACGGTCAGCAGGGTGTCGACGAACATGCGGTAGCCGCGTGGCGTCGGTACGCGACCGGCCGAGGTGTGGGGGCTGGCGACGAAGCCCATCTCTTCCAGGTCGGCCATGATGTTGCGGATGGTCGCCGGCGACAGCTCCAGGCCCGACAGTTTCGACAGTGCGCGCGAGCCCACTGGCTGGCCGTCGGCGATGTACCGTTCGACCAGGGCCTTCAGGAGTGTGCGGGCGCGATTATCGAGTTGCATGCTGTCTATTCTAGCGGCTTATCCGGCAAAAAGTGACAGCCGCATGACCGGCCGCCTGATTTGTCTCGCTCTTCAGGCCTGTGCCTGCAGCCAGTCGTGCAGTTCGTGCAGGTCGCGGCAGATGGCATCGGCCACGATTCCCTCGGGCAGGGTACGCTCGAAACGGTTCATCCAGACTGCCCGCAGGCCGGCCTGGCGGGCGCCCTGGACATCGAGCAGCGGATCGTCGCCGACATAGACGGTCGCGCCCGGCGCCACCTGCAGGGCCGCGCAGGCGGCATGGAAGATGGCCGGGTCGGGCTTGGCCGTGCCGAAGCGGTGCGCCGCGATGGAGACACCGAAGTGTCCCGCCAGGCCGATACGCTCCAGGTCGGCAAAGCCGTTGGAGACCGAGCCCAGGGTCAGCTTGTCTTTCAGGCGCAGCAGGCCCGGTTCGACGTCATCGAAGAGCGTGACCGTGCTGCGGGCTTGCGAGAACAGCGCCATGGCCGGCTCGACCAGGGCCAGGTCTTCGCCGTGTTCGCGGAAGACCTGGCTCAAGGCGGTATGGCGCAGCTTCCAGAGATCGATGCGAAAAGCCGGATCGGACTTGAGCAAGGCCATGCGTCGCTCGCGCAGGCTGGCGATGGTGTGGGCGGCGGCCACGCGCGGGGCGTGCTGGCGCAGCCAGTCGTAGAGCAGGCCCTCGGCGCGCAGCAGGACAGGTTCGATGGCCCAGAGGGTATCGTCGAGGTCGAACAGCACCGCCTCGATGGGCGGTGGAGACGCGGGTGGTTTCATTACAAAGTCATCTCAAATTATGGTCTAATCCGCAGCATGTGGCCCATCAAATTACCCGTTCAGGCAGCCGTACCCAAAACCGTCGCCATTGTCGGCAAGTTCCAGGCCGTCGGCATTGCACAGATCTTGTCGGACATTGCCGTGTTCCTGGAGTCGCACGGACACACCGTGGTCTTCGAAGCCGAGACCGCCGCCAACATCGCGCTGCAAGGGTATGACAGCATGACGCCCGAGCAGATCGGCCAGCATGCCGACGTGGCCATCGTGGTCGGTGGCGACGGTACCATGCTGGGCATCGCGCGCCAGCTCGCTCCCTACAACGTGCCGCTGATCGGCATCAACCAGGGGCGCCTGGGTTTCATCACCGACATCGCGCAAGACCGCATGATACCGGCTCTGGGCGAAATGCTGGAAGGCAAGGTCGAAGCCGAGTCGCGTTCGCTGCTGGAGGCACGGGTCTACCGCGAGGGCGGCGAGATCTTCCGCGCCCTGGCCTTGAATGACGTGGTGGTGGCGCGTGGCTCCACCTCCGGCATGGTCGAGCTGCGTGTGGAGGTCGATGGCCGCTTCATGTACAACCAGCGCTCCGATGGCCTCATCGTGGCGACGCCCACCGGCTCTTCTGCTTACGCCCTGTCGGCCGGCGGCCCCATTCTGCATCCCAGCCTGCATGGCATCGTGATGGTGCCGATCTCGCCGCATTCGCTGTCCAATCGTCCGATCACCTTGTCGGACTCCTGTGAGATCGTCATCCAGGTGGTCTCCGGACGCGAGGTCAGCGCCAACTTCGACATGCAATCCCTGACCAGCGTGCTGCACGGCGACCGTATCGTGATCCGCCGTTCGGCCCACAAGATCACCTTCCTGCATCCCGAGGGCTGGAGCTATTTCGACACCTTGCGCGAGAAGCTGCACTGGAATGAATATCCTTCGATAGAAGGCCGGCTACAATAAGCGCGGCCGGCGCATGCCGGCTTGCATCAGAACACCGGCCCGTTCGACCAACCCGTTCCGAGACCACCATGCTGCGTACCTTAACGATCCGCGACTTCGTGATTGTCGATGCCATCGAGCTCGAATTTGCCCGCGGTTTTTCTGTCTTCACCGGCGAGACCGGCGCCGGCAAATCCATCCTGATCGATGCCCTGGCGCTGGCCATGGGCGGACGCGGCGATCCCAGCGTGGTGCGCGAAGGCGCGGCGCGGGCCGATGTCAGTGCCGACTTCACGGCCACTCCCGAGGTCCAGGCCTGGCTGGAAGAACACGAATTCGCCGACGAGCATGGCGGCGTGCTGCTGCGCCGGGTCATCGACAATGCCGGACGCAGCAAGGCCTACATCAATGGCAGCGCCGCCACCGCTGCGCAATTGCGCGAAGTGGGCGAGATGCTGGTCGACATCCATGGCCAGCATGCGCACCAGTCGCTGATGAAGGGCGAGGCCCAGCGCCAGTTGCTCGATAGCCAGGCCGGCTTGCTGGAGCAGGCGCGCGAGGTCGCTGCCGCCTACAAGACCTGGCGGGCATTGGCGCGCCAGCGCGAACAGTTCGAGCAGGATGCGCGCAATGTGCTGCTGGAGCGTGAGCGTCTCGAATGGCAGGTGGCCGAGTTGCACAAGCTGGCCGTCAAGCCCGGTGAATGGGCCGAGATCAGCGTCGAGCACAGCCGCCTGTCGCATGCGGCCGCGCTGATCGGTGGCGCCCAGGAAGCGCTGGGTGTGATTTCCGAATCCGAGTCGCCCATTCTCTCGCAGCTGTCCGCGATCACGCAGAAGCTCTCCAAGCTGGTCGATGTCGATACGGCCTTGAAGCCCGTGCTCGACTCCCTGGAGCCGGCGCAGATCCAGCTGCAGGAAGCGGTCTATGCCTTGAATGATTACCTGGGCCGGGTCGAGCTCGATCCGGCGCGCTTGCAGGAAGTGGAAGAGCGTCTCGAAGCCATCCACTCGACCGCCCGCAAATTCCACGTGCAGCCCGATGAACTGCCCGAGGAATACCGCAAGCTCTCCGAGCAATTGCAGCAGCTGGCCGACGCCAGCGACCTCGACGCCCTGCGCGCCCAGGAAGACAAGCTCAAGGCGGCCTACGTTGCGCTGGCCCAGAAGCTCTCCAAGGCACGCGCCAAGGCTGCCGTGGCGCTGGGCGACGCCGTCACCGCCGCCATGCAGGACCTGTCGATGGCTGGTGGTCGTTTCCAGATCGCGCTCAACGCTGGCGAGCCGGCGGCCTACGGACTGGAACAGGTCGAGTTCCTGGTGGCCGGTCATGCCGGCGTGGCGCCGCGTGCGCTGGCCAAGGTGGCCTCGGGCGGCGAACTGGCGCGCATCTCGCTGGCCATCTCGGTGATCGCCTCGGCCGCCACCAGCATTCCCACGCTGATCTTCGACGAAGTCGACAGCGGTATCGGCGGTGCCGTGGCCGAAGTGGTGGGGCGCCTGTTGAAGCGCCTGGGCCAGGAACGCCAGGTGCTGTGCGTGACCCACTTGCCGCAGGTCGCCAGCCAGGCCAACCAGCATTACCAGGTCAAGAAGCGCAGCGAAGACGGCAAGACCCTCTCCGATATCGATGGCCTGGACGCCAAGGCCCGCGTGGAAGAAATCGCCCGCATGCTGGGTGGCCTGGAAATCACCGCCACCACGCGCAAGCATGCGCGCGAACTGCTGGCGTCCTGATCGTCATTGCAAGAACCTGGAACCCCGATGGCCTTTCGCAAAGAACCCCCCCAGATCCACGGCAGCCCGGCATCTTCCGCCGTGGTGCTGGTCAACCTCGGCACCCCGGACGCGCCCGATGCGCGCTCCTTGCGTCGCTACCTGAAACAGTTCCTGTCCGATCCGCGGGTGGTGGAAATCCCGCGCTTGCTGTGGTGGTTCATCCTCAACGGCATCATCCTGCCATTCCGCTCTGGCAAGTCAGCCGAGAAGTACGCCAGCATCTGGACCGAGCAGGGCTCGCCCTTGCGCGTGCATACCGCGCGCCAGGCGGCCGCGCTGGGTGCGCAGCTGGCCGCGCGCGGCCATCATCAGCTGCGGGTGGAATATGCGATGCGCTATGGCACACCCTCGGTGGACGATGTGCTGGACCAGCTGAAGGCGCAGGGTTGCACACGCATCCTGGTCCTGCCGGCCTATCCGCAGTATTCGGGCACCACGACCGCCTCCATCTTCGATGCGGTGTTCGATCACTACCGCGTGGTGCGCAACATCCCCGAGCTGCGCCTGATCCGCAACTATCACGACCAGGATGCCTATATCCAGGCGCTGCGCCAGTCGGTGCTCGACCATTGGGAACTCAATGGCCGCCCCGACAAGCTGGTCATGAGTTTCCATGGCGTGCCCAAGCGCACCCTGCTGCTGGGCGACCCCTATCACTGCGAGTGCTACAAGACCGCCCGCCTGCTGGCGCAATCGCTGGGGCTGGCGGAGGACCAATACCTGGTCACCTTCCAGTCGCGTTTCGGCAAGGCCGAGTGGCTGCAGCCCTATACTGCACCGACCCTACAGGCGCTGGGCCGGCAGGGCGTGGGCCGGGTCGACGTGATGTGCCCCGGCTTTACCAGCGATTGCCTGGAAACGCTGGAAGAGATCGCCATGGAAGCCAAGGCCGAGTTCCTGCATGCCGGCGGCAAGCAGTTCCATTTCATCCCCTGCCTGAACGAGTCGCCGGCCTGGATCGCCGGCATGGTCGAGATCGTCGAGCAGCACCTGGCCGGCTGGCCGACCATGAGCAATGCCGCCGCGCGCGAAGAGATGGCGCAGCAGAGCGCCACCAGCGCCGAGCGCGCCCGTGCCTTGGGTGCGCCCCAGTAATCAGGCGGGACGCGTCATTGAATTGATGTGATTCGGCCGGCGAGTTCGCCAGCGGCGGAAAGCCACGCGCAGCCTGCTAGAATAGCGGGTTGCTCGTGGCTTTTTGTTGCTCGTTTGATAATTCTGGCTGGCGAATGGCGGGCTAGGTAGTACGACCTGCTCTGCGCCTTACTAGTACGACCTGCTCTGCGCCTTACATCGCGAATTCGCTGACCAGATGGGCGTAGCTGATCCAGGCGGTGGCCAGCAGGCTGTAGGCGGCGATGAGGATGGTGGCTGCAATCAGTGGCAGTTTCATGGTGGCACCTCGTTGGCACGACGAAGCTAGGGGGTGAGCCGGCGGACAGACTGCCGCGCTCCCTTTCATATTAGGTCGGGCTCGAATTAACTTGAAGCCTGCCCCGGTAATTTCTGTAACTGCCCGTAACAATTTTTGGCTTGAGCGGGCAGGAATAGGCAAAAAGCCCTTGAAAAAGCAGGGATATGCCTTACTTGAGCGGCATCTTGCGCTGGCGGCGCTGCGAAATTGACCGCCGGATGCATATAACTCATTGATTTGTCGGAGGTATTTCAGGAATGCAAGACATGGATAAACAAGACGCCCAAACCGCCCAGCAAGACGCATCGGTCGATCAGGCCGCCACCGCCGAGGCAGCACCCGCCGAGCCGACCGTGGCAGACAAGCTGGCCGCGGCTGAAGCCCGTGCCGCCGAGATGCAGGACGCCTTCCTGCGTGCCCGTGCCGAAGGCGAGAATATCCGCCGCCGTGCCCAGGAAGACATTGCCAAGGCTCACAAGTTCGCCATCGAAGGTTTTGCCGAATCCCTGCTGGCCGTCAAGGACAGCCTGGAAATGGCCCTGAAGATCGAAAATGCCTCGCTGGATTCCCTGAAGGAAGGCGTGGACATGACCCTGAAGCAACTTTCCTCGGCCTTCGAGAAGAACAAGCTGCAGGAAGTCAGCCCGCAATCCGGCGAGAAGCTGGACCCGATGAAGCACCAGGCCGTCTCGGCCGTGCCGGCCGAGCAGGAAGCCAACACGGTCGTGGCCGTGTTGCAGAAGGGCTACATGATTTCCGACCGCCTGCTGCGCCCGGCGCTGGTGACGGTCGCCCAGGGAAAGTAACGGGACTGGCGTCGGAAGAAGGAAGCAGGAAAAGGCATCATTTTTGCTTCATGAAGTGGTTTCGGCGCTTGAAAGTCCGTTTTTCCTCCACATATTAAAACCATCCAAAACTACTGTAGCCCGGCATCCAGGGCTGAAAGATCGAAGGAAGAATCATGGGAAAAATCATTGGCATTGACCTGGGCACCACCAACTCTTGCGTTTCCGTCATGGAAGGCAACCAGCCCAAGGTGATCGAGAACTCCGAAGGCGCGCGTACCACGCCTTCCATCATCGCTTACCAGGAAGACGGCGAAATCCTCGTCGGCGCACCCGCCAAGCGCCAGGCGGTGACCAACCCGCGCAACACCATCTACGCCTCCAAGCGTCTGATCGGCCGCAAGTTCCAGGAAAAGGAAGTGCAGAAGGACATCAACCTGATGCCCTACGAGATCGTGGCCGCCGATAATGGCGACGCCTGGATCGGTGTGCGCGACAAGAAGCTGGCCCCGCCGCAGATCTCCGCAGAAGTCCTGCGCAAGATGAAGAAGACCGCAGAAGACTACCTGGGTGAAGAAGTCACCGAAGCGGTCATCACGGTGCCGGCCTACTTCAACGACGCCCAGCGCCAGGCCACCAAGGACGCTGGCCGCATCGCCGGCCTGGATGTGAAGCGCATCATCAACGAGCCGACCGCGGCGGCGCTGGCCTTCGGCCTGGACAAGGCGGAAAAGGGTGACCGCAAGATCGCCGTGTATGACCTGGGCGGCGGCACCTTTGACGTGTCCATCATCGAAATCGCCGATGTCGATGGCGAAAAGCAGTTCGAAGTGCTCTCCACCAACGGTGACACCTTCCTGGGTGGCGAAGACTTCGACCAGCGCCTGATCGACTACATCATCGAGGAATTCAAGAAGATCAACGGTCTGGACCTGTCCAAGGATGCTATCGCCCTGCAGCGCATCAAGGCCTCGGCCGAACGCGCCAAGATCGAGCTGTCGTCCTCGCAACAGACCGAGATCAACGAGCCCTACATCGCCATGGCCAATGGCGCGCCGGTCCACCTGAACCTGAAGATCACCCGCGCCAAGCTGGAATCCCTGGTCGAGGAACTGATCGCCAAGACCATGGAGCCCTGCCGCACCGCCATCAAGGATGCCGGTGTGAAGGTTTCCGACATCGACGACGTGATCCTGGTCGGCGGCATGACCCGCATGCCCAAGGTCATCGAGAAGGTCAAGGAATTCTTCGGCAAGGATCCGCGCCGTGACGTCAACCCCGACGAAGCCGTTGCCGTGGGTGCCGCCATCCAGGGTTCGGTCCTCTCGGGCGACCGCAAGGACGTGCTGCTGTTGGACGTGACCCCGCTGTCTCTGGGTATCGAGACCATGGGCGGCGTCATGACCAAGATGATCAAGAAGAACACCACCATTCCGACCAAGTTCAGCCAGGTGTTCTCCACGGCCGACGACAACCAGCCGGCCGTCACCATCAAGGTCTACCAGGGCGAGCGTGAAATGGCGCAGGGCAACAAGGCCCTGGGCGAGTTCAACCTGGAAGGCATCCCGCCGGCACCGCGCGGCACCCCGCAGATCGAAGTGACCTTCGACATCGACGCCAACGGCATCCTGCACGTGGGCGCCAAGGACAAGGCCACCGGCAAGGAAAACAAGATCACCATCAAGGCCAACTCGGGCCTCAATGAGGAAGAGATCGAAAAGATGGTGCGCGACGCCGAAGCCAATGCCGAGGAAGACAAGCGCCTGAAGGAACTGGCCGAGACCCGCAACCAGGGCGACGCGCTGGTACACTCGACCAAGAAGGCACTGGGCGAGTACGGCGACAAGCTGGACGCCGGCGAGAAGGAAGCCATCGAAGCCGCCATCAAGGAGCTGGAAGAAGTCTTGAAGGGTGACGACAAGGCCTCCATCGATGCCAAGACCGCCGCCCTGTCGACCGCTGCCCAGAAGCTGGGCGAGAAGATGTACGCCGACCAGCAGGCACAGGCTGCCGCCGGTGGTGCAGCCGGCGCGGCCGGCGCCGAAGCAGGTGCCGGCGCTGGTGCAGCCGGTCACGCCAAGGACGACAACGTGGTCGACGCCGACTTCAAGGAAGTGAAGTAATCCGGGGCTGGCGCAGACACTGGCGCCAGCGCTCGTGCCCGGGTGCGCAGGAGGCATGCCTTTTGCGCAGCCCGGGCCGATTTTTGAGTAACATCCACCCGGCCTGCAGCATTTTCGGCCAGGCCGGTACGCCGAGTCCGCAGTCAAGAGCTGAACTCGGCTTTTTCACATTGTTGGTTTCCGGTCGCACAAGGGCGGCCGCAGTGCAGGCCATCGCAGCAGCGACGGAACACAATAACAAGGTGGGTTAGACAACATGGCAAAACGCGATTTTTACGAAGTGCTCGGACTGGCCAAGAATGCCACCGACGACGAGATCAAGAAGGCTTATCGCAAGCTGGCGATGAAGTACCATCCTGACCGCAACCCCGACAGCAAGGGCGCGGAAGACAAGTTCAAGGAGGTCAAGGAAGCCTACGAGATGCTGTCGGACCCGCAGAAGCGCGAGGCCTACGACCGCTACGGCCACGCCGGCGTCGATCCCAACATGGGCGCCGGCGGTGGTGCTGGCGCGGGTGGCTTTGCCGACGCTTTCGGCGACATCTTCGGCGGCGGCGGCGGCGGACGCGGCGGGCGCAATGCCGGCCCGCAGGTCTATCGCGGCGCCGACCTGCGCTACAACCTGGAAATCACCCTGGAGCAAGCCGCCCACGGCTTCGACACCACCATCCGCGTGCCGTCCTGGGACCAGTGCGATACCTGCCACGGCAGCGGCGCCAAGCCCGGTACGTCACCGGTGACCTGCTCGACCTGCGGTGGCCATGGCCAGGTGCGCATGCAGCAGGGCTTCTTCAGCATCCAGCAGACCTGCCCCAAGTGCCACGGCAGCGGCAAGGTCATTCCGGAACCCTGCACCACCTGCGCGGGCGCCGGTCGCATCAAGCGCAACAAGACGCTGGAAGTGAAGATCCCCGAAGGTATCGACGATGGCATGCGCATCCGTTCCTCGGGCAATGGCGAGCCGGGCGTCAACGGCGGCCCTCCGGGCGACCTGTATGTGGAAATCCACATCAAGCCGCACGATGTGTTCCAGCGCGATGGCGACGACCTGCATTGCGAGATGCCGATTTCCTTCGCCAAGGCAGCCCTGGGCGGCGAGATCGAAGCCCCGACCTTGAACGGCAAGGCGTCCTTCTCGATTCCTGAAGGCACCCAGAGCGGCAAGACCTTCCGCCTGCGCGGCAAGGGTATCAAGGGTGTGCGTTCGGGCTTCCCCGGCGACCTGTTCTGCCATGTCGTGGTGGAAACCCCGGTCAAGCTGACCGAACGCCAGAAGGAACTGCTGCGCGAGTTCGAGCAGCTGACCACCGAAGGCGGCGCCAAGCACAGCCCGCAGACCAAGACCTGGAAGGACAAGGTCAAGGAATTCTTCGAGTAATCCTGTACCACCCGTCGCAACCAAGCAAAACGGCCAGCAATTCGCTGGCCGTTTTCTTATCCACAGGCCGAATCAGCCCGACAGCGCTGCAGGGTCAGAAGCAATGTTCCGGCGCCGGGAAGCTGCCGTCCTTGACCGCTGCCACATAGGCCTTCACGGCCGACTCGATGCCATCGGCGCCTTCCATGAAGTTGCGCACGAAGCGGCTCTTGTGGCCTGGGAAGACCCCCAGCATGTCATGCATCACCAGCACCTGGCCCGAGCAATCGGGGCCGGCGCCAATGCCGATGGTGGGAATGGCCAGGCGGTCGGTGACTTCCTTGCCCAGTGCCGCCGGCACCGCCTCGATCACCACCAGCGAGGCCCCCGCCTGCTGCACCGCCAGGGCATCGGCATGCAGTTGCGTGGCGCCGTCGCTGGTCTTGCCTTGTACCTTGAAGCCGCCCAGCTGGTGCACCGACTGCGGCGTAAGGCCAATATGGGCACAGACCGGGATGCCGCGTTCGGTCAGGAAGCGGATGGTATCGGCCAGCCAGACCCCACCTTCGAGCTTGATCATCTGCGCGCCGGCCTGCATCAGCAGGGCAGCATTGCGGAAGGCCTCTTCGCGCGTGGGATAGGTGCCGAAGGGCAGGTCGGCGATCATCAGCATGGTACTGGTGCCACGCGCCACGCTGGCAGTGTGGTAGGCGATATCGGTGATGCTGACCGGCAGGGTCGAATTGTGTCCCTGGCATACCATGCCCAGCGAGTCGCCAATGAGAACCGTTTCCAGTCCCGCGCGTTCCATCAGCGTCGCGAAGCTGGCGTCATAACAGGTCAACATGCTGATCTTGTCACCCTTGGCGCGCATGGCCTGCAGGGTAAGTGTCGTCACTGGCTTGGCGCGCACGGCGCCGGATTCCTGAAGATAAGCTGCCATTGGAAATGAACCTCCTCAACGAGTAAGGCGCGCTTGCCGCGCATCGTCCTGGTGCGCACTCCAGCGGGCGCGCCGGCCGGGCATTGTAGTTGATTTCAAGAGGGGCGGCGGTGGCCGGGCGCAGGAGTGTATTGCCCGAATGATATTTTTTTCCGTTTTTTCCTGCGTGATGGATAAACGGCCCGAATTCGCCCTTTATTCCTCGCAAGGGTAGTCCCTGGCAACCAGCACAATAGGCTGACCACAAGTGCGCTCGCGATGCCGGGCGCGGCCTGAAACAAGTGAAAAACGGTTTAAATCTTTGGCCTTTTGCCAAAAGATCAGCCCTCTCGTGCCGATAACGTCGATGGGGGAGAGCTGCGCGCGGCTGGGATGATGCCAGTCGACTGCGCCGTCAACAATGAACAATGACCTGGGATCGTGGCTGTGAAATCGCTTCGCAATATCTTGCCGGTGCTGTGCATGGTGAATCTGCTGCTGTTCATGATGCTGGCGCAGCATTGGTGGCTGGGTGCCCTGGTGGGCTTGCTCATCGGGGGCGCCTTTTACCTGACCTGCCTGCCGGCACCCACCCCATCGACCGTCGTGGCCGAGGGGGCGCTACGCTCCACGTCTGAGCCAGCCTTGTCGGCCGACGGCCAACTGGCCGGTCTCTTGCGTGATGTCCTGCCGGTGTGGCGCGGCAATGTGCAACTGGCCCGTGCCCAGACGCAGTCGGCCATCGACAGCCTGTCGGCACGCTTCGTGGGTATCCATGACCGTCTCGGCCTTGCGCTGGATCCGGCGCGTCATGGCGCCAGCGGCGAGATGGTGCAGACCATCGAGCATGCCGCCACCCAATTGGGCGGCATCGCCGTGGCACTCGAAGGCATGCTGGCGCAGCGCCAGGCCCTGGCCAGCCGCTTCGATGCGGTGGTGTCCGGCAACGACGAGATCCGCCGGCTGGCGCAGCAGAACGAGCAACTGGCCGGGCAGACCGGTGTGACCGACCTGCTCAGCAGCGAGCAGAGCTGGCAGGAACTGGCCGAGCGCTCGGCCGAGAACAGCCGCCAGATCGCTGCCCGCGCCAAGAGCATGCGCCAGCAGATCCTGGCTGCCATCGGCGCCAGCGCCGAGGACCCGGCCAGCGGCGAGATCGTCGAGAATACTCGCGCCGTGATCGATCGCGTGATCGCCGATTTCCGCCAGTCCGCAATGAAGCTCAGTACCACCGTCGAACAGTTACAGGATGAAGGCCGCGAGGTCGACCGCGAGGTCAGCGACATCCTGGTGCAACTGCAATTCCAGGACCGCATCAGCCAGATCCTCGACCACGTGCAACTGGATATCGTGCGTCTGCGCGACGCTGTCGACGCCGACGGCGCAGCCCTGCCAAGCGCGCAGCAATGGCTGGCCGACCTGGAAAAGACCTACACGACGCAGGAACAACGCCAGGTGCATGCCGGCCAGCAGGGCGGTCAGGCACCTTCTTCGCAAGTAGACTTCTTCTGAGGAAGCCCGATGGAAAAAAGCATATTGATCGTCGATGACTCGTTCAGCCTGCGCCAGACCATCACGGCCGCCCTGAAGAGCGCCGGCTATCACGTCGAGGAAGCCGCCGACGGCAAGCAGGCGTTGGCCAAGCTGGATGGGCGCAAGTTCAACCTGGTCATTTCCGACCTGAACATGCCCAATCTCGATGGCCTGTCCTTCGTGCGCGAGATGAAGCAGATGCCAGCCTACAAGTTCACGCCGGTCATCATGCTGACCACGGAAAGCAGCGATGCCCGCAAGCAGGAGGGCAAGGCCGCCGGGATCCGGGCCTGGGTCCACAAGCCCTTCCAGCCGCCGGTGCTGCTCGATGCCGTGGCCAAGCTGGTGCAGCCTTAGGTCCCGGACGCCATGCCGGGCAAGCCAAGCAAGTAGAGACCGCAGAGAAAGCAGAGAAAGTAGAGAGCAAGACGATGCCGCTGAAGTACACCGTGCAAGAGGACAAGTTGCAGCTCACCTTGCGTGGCAGCCTGACCATTTTCCAGGCCGCCGAGCGCAAGCCCGAGCTGCTGCACGCGCTGGCGCTGGCACAGCGGGTGGTGGTGCTGGACATGTCGGCCGTGGATGAGATCGACACGGCCGGCATCCAGCTGGTGCTCCTGTTGCGGCGTGAACTGATCGCCAGTGCGCGCCACCTGGAACTGGGATCGTGCAGTCCGGCGGTGCTGTCGGCATTGGACCTGTTGCAGTTGCATGAGCGCTTCAACCCGCTTCCCATGGACAGCGACGAGAGCGATGGTGACAGCGAAGCAGGCGATGCCCTGGCCGAGGAGCTCGTATGAGCAAGGACTCCGCGCGCGACGCCGTCGTCCAGGAAGCCCGCGAGTTGCTGGTGGCGATGGAAGCGGCATTGCTGCAGATCGAGATGGAAGGCCCCAGCCGCGAAAGCATCAATGCCATCTTCCGTGCCGCGCACACCATCAAGGGGTCGGCGGGCTTGTTCGCCTTCGACAGCATCGTCCACTTTACCCACCAGCTTGAACATGTGCTGGACAAGGTGCGTGACGAGGAACTGGCACTGAACGGTCACATGATGTCGCTGCTGCTGCAGTGTGGCGACTACATCGGCGAACTGGTGGATGCCATCGAACGCCGCCAGGAACACCAGGAACCCAACCCCGAACGTCGCGCCGCCTTGCTGGCTGAACTGGACGCCGTGGCGCAGGCGGCCGAGCGCGTCGAAGCGATGGCCGATCTCATCCCGGAAGGGGCGGCACCGGGCGCAGGCGGTGAGTCGCCGATAGCGCCGGCCATCGAAGCGGCAGCGGCGGACTATCCCTATTGGCACCTCTCGCTGGGCTTCAACGAGAACGTGTTGCGCGATGGCCTGGACCCGATGTCCTTCCTGTATTACCTGCGCTCGCTGGGGCGCATCGTCGCCATCCTGCCGCTGGAATCGGCCATTCCCGCGGCCGACGAGATGAATGCCGAAAGCTGCTACCTGGGCGTGGAAATCTGCCTGGCCTCGGACTCCACGCGACAGACGCTGGAAGATGTCTTCGAATTCGTGCGCGACGACAGTCGTATCGATATCCTGCCGCCGCGCAGCGCACTGTCGGCCTATGCCCAGGTGCTGGCCCAGTTGCCCCATGAGGATGCGGCGCGCCTGGTGGGCATGTGGCGGCGCCTGGACCTGTTCAATGAAGCGCAATGGCGCAGCCTCGGCGCAGCCACCGTGGAGGAGGCGGTCGCCCCGGTGGTGCCGGTGGCGGCAGGCGATGTGGTGCAACGTCCGCGTCCGCTGGACGATCGCCGGGCGCATGAGCAGAAATTCATCAAGATCGAGGTTTCCAAGCTGGACCAGCTGATCGACCTGGTGGGCGAGCTGGTCATCGCCGGTGCCAGCGCGCGCCTGGTTGCGCGCCGTCGCAAGGACAGCCAGTTCGAGGAAGCCACCCAGGCCATCGATGCCCTGATGGAGCAGATCCGCGACGCTGCCCTGACGCTGCGCATGGTGCAGATCAATGAAGTGTTCCAGCGTTTCCCGCGCATCGTGCGCGACCTGGCGCGCGACCTGGACAAGGACATCGAACTGGTCATGACCGGTTCCGATACCGAACTGGACAAGTCCATGATCGAGCGCATCGCCGATCCGCTCATGCATATCGTGCGCAATGCCATCGACCATGGCATCGAGCCAGCCGCCGAACGTGTCGCCGCCGGCAAGCCGGCCAGGGCGACGCTGCGGCTGAACGCCATCCACGAGTCCGGCAGCGTGGTGGTGGAGATCATGGACGATGGCCGTGGCATGGACCGCGAGCGCATCCTGGCGCGTGCCATCGCCAGTGGCCTGGTCGCACCCGAGACTGAGCTGAGCGATGCCGAGATCTATCGTTTTGTCTTCGAACCGGGGTTTTCCACGGCCCGCCAGGTGACCGAATTGTCCGGGCGTGGTGTGGGCATGGATGTGGTCAAGCGCAATATCGAGGCCCTGCATGGCGAGGTTGCCATCGATACCGAGCGCGGACGCGGCACCGTGGTGCGCATCCGCCTGCCGCTGACGCTGGCCATCATTTCCGGATTCCAGGTGGTGGTGGGCAACGCGGTCTTCGTCATCCCGCTGGACATGGTGGTGGAGTGCATCGACATGCCGCCACAGCATGCCGGCTGCAATATCGTGGCCGTGCGCGAAGAGCCCCTGCCCTTCGTGCCGCTGCGTGAGCTGTTCGACCTGCCGGCGCGTGAACACGGTCGCAACAGCCTGGTGATCGTGCAGTATGGCAAGCTGCGGGCGGGCTTGCTGGTCGATGGCCTGCTGGGCGAGTGCCAGGCGGTGATCAAGCCGCTGGGACGCCTGTTCGGCAAGGTCAAGGGCCTGTCCGGATCGACCATCCTCGGCGATGGCCGGGTGGCGCTGATCCTGGACATCCCGCACCTGGTGCAGCATACCCAGCAGCAGGAACAAGCCAATCCGGCGGTCTACGCCGAACGCGTCGTGGGTGCCGCGCCATGACACATGCAACGAGGCAGTCAACGAGCGAAGTACAAGGGGAAGCTAGCATGCACGTATCGATGACCCACAGAATGAGCATCAAGCAGCTCTTCATCTGGCTGGCCCTGGTGGTCTCCATCCTGGTGGCCGTGGTGATCAGCCTGATCCACACGCTCAAGGATGCCAATGCCGCGCTGGAGCAGGCGCACCAGTCGCGCTACGCCTCGGCGGCGCTGGCCGACGAGTTGCGTCGCACCAGCGAGGACATGACCAAGTTCGCGCGCGCCTATGTGACCACGGGCGATCCCAACGACGAGGATCGCTACTACATGATCATGGACATCCGCAACGGCAAGCGTGCGCGTCCGGCCAACTACGAACGCTTCAACTGGGACCTGGTCAATGCCCGCAAGCTGCCGGTGGAACCCGGTGCGCAGGCGGTCCCCCTGAGCGAACTGATGAAGCGCGCCGGCTTCACCGACCAGGAGCTGGCCAAGATGAAGGAGGCCATGGCCATCACCGACCAGCTGTCGCGCATCGAGATCACGGCCTTCCATGCGGTCAAGGGCGAGTTCGACGATGGCGAGGGCAAGTTCACCGTGATCGGCGCCCCCAACCAGGCCATGGCGCAGGAACTGGTATTCGACCAGACCTACCGCGCCCTGTTCGGCAAGGTCATGAGCCCGGTCAACGATTTCCTGCGCCTGGTGGATGAGCGTACCGAAGCCAAGGTGATTCGCTCCGGTCGCGAATATGCGGAGCTAGAGCAGAAGATCTTCTGGCTGCTGACCGCCTCGGTGCTGGTGCTGTTTGCCTGCCTGGGGTTTGCCTATCGCACCATCCGCTCGCAGGTCGGTGGCGAGCCGCGCGACGCCATGAGCGTACTGCGTCGGGTGGCCGAAGGCGACCTGACCGTGGTGGTGCCGCTGGGCAAGCGCGACAGGGTCAGCGTGCTCTACAGCACCCAGCAGATGGTCAACAAGTGGACCGACGTCATTGGTGACGTCAGCGGTACGGCCAGTGCCCTGGCCTCGGCGTCGGAGCAGATATCGTCATCCTCGCAGGCGCTGTCGCACAGCGCTTCGCAACAGGCCGCCAATGTCGAGGAGACCAGCGCCTCGGTGGAAGAGATCACCTCCACCATCGCCCAGAATGCCGACAATGCCCGCACCACCGATGGCATCGCCAGTCTCTCGGCCCATGCCGCCACCGAAGGTGGAGAGGCCGTGCGCGAGACCGTGGCGGCCATGAAGCAGATCGCCAGCAAGATCGGCATCATCGATGACATCGCCTACCAGACCAACCTGCTGGCCCTGAACGCGGCCATCGAGGCGGCCCGTGCCGGCGAGCATGGCAAGGGCTTCGCGGTGGTGGCCGCCGAGGTGCGCAAGCTGGCCGAGCGCTCGCAGACGGCGGCGCAGGAAATCATCGCCGTGGCCGAGCATAGTGTGGACCTGGCCGAGAAGGCCGGCGGCCTGCTCAACCAGATGGTGCCGTCGATCCGCAAGACCGCCGACCTGGTGCAGGAGATCGCCGCCGCCTCGGCCGAGCAATCGACCGGGCTGGAACAGATCAACAATGCCGTACACCAGATGGCGCAGACCACTCAGACGACCGCCTCGGCCTCGGAAGAATTGTCGGCCACGTCCGAGGAGATGAGCGCCCAGGCCATGCACCTGCAGGACCTGATGCGCTTCTTCCATGTGGGTGAGATGCGCAAGTCTGCGCCACGCAGTGTCAAGGCAGTACCCGGTGCAGGCAGCCCCGGCAAGCAGGAGCGCATGCGCCGCCTGTCCATGCTGGACGCCGCCGAGGACGAGCCGTCAGTCGACGAATCGTCGTTCAAGCGTTTCTGATAACCGGGATCAGCAAGGAGAGAAGGCAATGCCCAGTGTGTCGTTGAATGGCGATTCCTTCAAGAAGCGGCAACAGGAGGAGGTCATCGAAAGCCGCCAGTTCCTGACCTTCCTGGTCGGGGCTGAGAGCTTTGCCATGCCCATCGCCAGCATCCGCGAGATCATCGAATACGGCGGTCTGACCGAAGTGCCGCTGATGCCCGGCTTCCTGCGCGGTGTGATCAACCTGCGTGGCTCGGTGGTGCCGGTGATCGACCTGTCAGCGCGCTTTGGCCGCGCCCCCACGGTGGAGGCCAAGCGTACCTGCATCATCATCATGGAGTTGCAGCAGGAAGAGCAATTGCTGCTGCTGGGCGTGATGGTGGATGCGGTCAGTGCCGTGCTCAATGTCGGCGTCGACCACATCGAGCCGCGTCCCACCTTTGGTGCGGGTATCCGCTCCGATTTCATCGAAGGGATGATCAACGTCAACGAGCGCTTCATCGTAGTGCTCGATGTCCCCCGGGTGCTGTCGCTGGATGAACTGGCCAGCCTCCTGGGCATGAGCGCCGACAACGCGCTGGGTGGCATGCCCGTCGACGGGCTGAGGGAGTAGCGACCATGAGCGGCTGGAGCGGCATTCACGCAGAAGACGACGTCAGCGACCATGACATGTTGCTGTTCCAGCAGTTGTTCAAGCAGCACATCGGCTTGCATCTGCCGTTGTCCAAGAAGGCCCTGCTGCAAAGTCGCCTGGGGGCTCGCCTGCATGAACTGGGATTGCGTCAGCTGGGCCAGTACCACGCGCTCATCACCGGCGAGCAGGGAGCACAGGAGCGCCAGCGCGCCATCGACCTGATCACCACCAACGAAACCTATTTCTTCCGCGAACAGGGACATTTCGATTTCCTGGTCGAGGAGTTCCTGCCGCAGTGGAGCAGCCAGAAGAACCTGCGCGTCTGGAGCGCGGCCAGCGCCACCGGCGAAGAAGCCTATACCCTGGCCATGCTGCTGGATCGCCATCGCACCACGGGAAGCTGGTCGGTGTTCGGCTCCGACGTCAGCATGCGGGTGCTGCGTTTCGCGCGCCGGGCGCTCTATCCGCTGGCGCGCGGACAAAATATCCCGCGCCAGTATCTGCGTCGCTATTGCCTGATGGGTACGGGCGAGTACGAGGGGCATTTCCTGGTGCAGGCGGAGCTGCGCAAGCAGGTCGAGTTTGCCCAGCGCAATCTGACGCGCCTGCATGAATTCGATGACGGTCTCTATGACCTGGTCTTCCTGCGCAACGTGATCATCTACTTCGATTGCGCCACCAAGCTGCAGGTCCTGCGCGACGTGATCGCGCGCCTGCGTCCGGGCGGTTACCTGGTGGTGGGGCACTCGGAATCCCTGCACGGCATGGAGCTGGCGCTGGAGATGCATTCGCCGTCGATCTACCGGAAGCCATCATGAACGCGCCGCTCATTCGCGTGATGGTGGTCGACGATTCCTCGGTGGTGCGCCAGCTGATGCAGCAACTGCTGGCCGAGACCGCCGATATCCGTGTCATCGGCACCGCGCCCGATCCGGTCTTCGCCCTGCGCAAGATGCATCAGGAGTGGCCTGACGTGATCCTGCTGGATATCGAGATGCCGCGCATGGATGGCATTACCTTCCTCAAGCAGATCATGGCGACCCGCCCCACGCCGGTGGTCATGTGCAGCTCGCGTGCCGAGGCGGGCAACGGTGTGGCCGCCGCTGCGCTGGCCGCCGGGGCGGTGAGTGTCATTGCTCGCCCGCAACTGGGGGTGCGCGACTTCCTGCATGAGGCCGTGGCCGAACTGGCCAGCGCCATTCGTGCGGCCGTGCAGGTCGGCGCATTGGCTCGCGCGGGTGTCGCCGCAACCGTCGCAACAGCACTGCCACGCAGCAGTACACCTGTGGAGCAGCTGCGCTCGGTCAAAGCAGGTTCGGACGAAATGTTGCATCATGATGGCTGGATGTCAGGCTTGCAACGTTACAGCGCCGATGCGGTGCTGAGCCCACCGGGCCTGGAGGACGGGCATCGTCCCGCGACCGCCCGCATCGTCGCCATCGGCGCCTCCACGGGTGGGCCGCAGGCGCTGGAGCAGGTGCTGGGCAGGCTGGGGCCGGATTGTCCGGGGGTGGTGGTGGTGCAGCATATGCCACAGCGTTTCACGCGCAGCTTTGCCGAGCGGCTGCACCGGATGTCAGGGGCCGAGGTCCGCGAAGCGGAGCACCAGGATATGGTGCTCCCGGGACGGGTGCTGATCGCACCGGGCGGGAAGCATCTGGTGGTCAGGCGGGATGGCCTGCAGTACTATGTGGAAACATTGGACGGCCCCTTGGTGAGCCGGCACAAGCCCTCGGTGGATGTGCTGTTCCGCTCTCTGGCCAAGGCCGCCGGCAGCAATGCAGTGGGGATCATCATGACGGGTATGGGGGATGATGGCGCGCACGGTCTCAAGGAGATGGCCGATTGCGGGGGCGCCACCTATGCCCAGGACGAAGCCACCAGCGTGGTCTTCGGTATGCCGAAAGAAGCGATACAACTGGGTGGTGTCGGTGACGTCATCGCTCTCGAAAACATCTCTGCGGTGATTGAACAATATGCCTCCCGATAACCTCAATGAGCTGATCGAATCGGCGCTGGTGGTCGATGACAGCACCTTGCAGCGCCAGCACAGCGTCACGCTGCTGCAGGAGCTGGGGGTGGACCTGATCTACGAAGCCGGTAACGGCAACGAGGCGCTGGACCTGCTGGCCTTGCTCAAGCTGCCGCCCAGCCTGGCTGTGATCGACCTGGAAATGCCGGGCATGGATGGCATCGAGCTGATCCAGCAGTTGCAGCAGAAGGGCATCGACATACCGCTCATCGTCGCCTCCAGCCGCGAGACCTCGCTGCTGCTGTCGGTGGAAACCATGATCCATGCCCTGGGCATGAACCTCATCGGCGTGCTGCAAAAGCCGCTCAACCAGAGCCAGCTGCGCGCTGCCCTGCAATCCTTCCGTCCACATGGTGCCAGCGCCCTTGCCGACGATGACCCCTTGCCCTCGATGTGCGAGATCGACCTGGGCGCGGCCATTCCGGCCGGCCAGGTGCTGCCCTACTACCAGCCCAAGATCGATGTGCAGACCGGCATCCTCAAGGGTGTCGAGGCACTGGCACGCTGGATCCATCCGGAGCGCGGCATGATTCCGCCGGATCGTTTCATCCCGATGGCCGAGCAATGCGGCCTGATCCACGCACTCACCATCAGCATGATGGACCAGGCCATGGGCCAGGCGGCGGTGTGGCATAGCCGTGGACTGGCGATCAAGGTGGCGGTCAACCTCTCGCCGCTGTCGCTGGAACAACCGGATTTCCTGCGTCGCATCCTGGAGCTGGTGGACAAGCATGCGCTGCCGGCCGACCATGTGGTGCTGGAAATCACCGAAAGCTCGGTGGTGGCGCACAAGGGCAATTCACTGGGCATGCTGGCGCGCTTGCGCCTGAAGGGTTTCGGCCTGTCCATTGACGATTACGGCACCGGCTTCTCGTCGATGCAGCAGCTGGCGCGGATCCCGTTTACGGAGCTGAAGATCGACCGTTCCTTCGTCCACGGCGCGCATGAGCGCAAGAACCTGCGAGTGATCCTGCAATCCGCGCTGGACATGGCGCAACGCCTGGAGCTGGTGACCGTGGCCGAAGGCGTGGAGACCATGGAAGACTGGCGACTGCTGCAAGACTTCGGCTGCAGCCTGGGCCAGGGCTACCTGATCGGCAAGCCCATGCCAGCCAACGAATTGCCGCTGTGGCTGAAGGGGCATCACCGGCGCCTGCCGGAATTGCGCCCGCTCGGACGCGGTGCGGCCAACGGCGGCGCCGTCTAGCGCTATCAATCTTCTATTTCATGAATGAACTGGTCGCAGCAGCTTGGCGGCCAGCTTCTCCATCCCGCCTCAGAGCTTGCTGATGGGCTGGTCGCTGATGCCGGCCAGGAAGGGTGCGGCCGCGCCCAGGCCCGGGATCACCACGGCGGCATCGATTTCCAGCAGGGGCGCCAGCACGAAGGCGCGTTGCGCCATGCGCGGATGCGGTACCGTCAACGTTTCGCTGTCGATGCAGGCCTGTCCATACAACAGCACGTCCAGGTCCAGCGTGCGCGGTGCGTTGCGGTAGGGACGTTCGCGCCCGTGCTGCCATTCGATCTCCTGCAAGGCTTGCAGCAATGCGCTGGCCGTCAGGGTGGTGGAGAGCTGCGCCACGGCATTGATGTAGTCGTCACCACTGGAGTCGATCGGGGCGGTGCGATACAGCGACGAGCAGCGCAGCAACTCCGTCTGCGGCAATGCGGCCAGCCGCGCGATGGCGTCTTCCACCGTGGCGCGCGCGTCACCCAGGTTGCCGCCGATGCCGATGTAGGCAATCGTGGGAGCGTTCTGCATGCGCAGCTCAGTCGTTGGCGTCGCCGCCCGCTGCGTTGCCGGCATCGCCGCCTTCGGTGTTGCCGGGGCTACGACGGCGCCGACGACGCCTGGGCGCCTCGGCACTGCCGGCATCGGCACCCGCTTCAGCGGCAGGGGCTGGTTCCGGTGCCGGTGCGGAGGAGGGCTCGGCTGCGCCCTCCAGCTCTGCTTCCGCACCCGACTTGCTACGGCTGCGACCGCCACGGCGCTTGCGCTTCTTGGGGCCTTGCGCGGAAGCGGTATCGGCCGGCTTGCGGGCGATCAGTTCCTCGCGCTCGCTGCCATTGCCGGCGATGAAGGCTTCCCACCATTCGCCGACCTCGGCATCGAGTTCGCCGGACTGGCAACGCAGCAGCAGGAAGTCGTAGCCCGCGCGCAGGCGCAGGTGTTCCAGCAGCTTGTAGGGCGCCTTGCCCACGCGACGCTCGAAGCGCGGCTGCATGGCCCAGATGTCGCGCATGTCGGAGGCGATCTTGCGTTGCAGGGCCAGTTTCTCGGTCTGGGCGTCGAGCACGTCGTCGGCGGCCAGGTGCAGCGCGGGAATCGGATATTCGCCGGCGGCCTGGTAGGCGCGCCACTTTTCCAGCACCTGGTGCCACAGCAGCGAGGCGAACAGGAAGCCCGGCGAGACGCCCTTGCCTTCCTTGACGCGGGCATCGGTATTGGCCAGCGCCAGGCTGACGAACTTCTCGCCCAGCGGCTGCTCCAGCACCACGTCCAGCAGCGGCAGCAGGCCATGGTGCAGGCCTTCCTTGCGCAGCTGCTGCAGGCAGGCCAGGGCGTGGCCGCTCATGAGCAGCTTGAGCATTTCATCGAACACGCGCGCGGCCGGCACGTTGTCGATCAGCGGCGCCATCACGCGGATGGGGGCGCTGCTGGCGGGATCGATGGTGAACTTGAGCTTGGCCGCGAAGCGCACCACGCGCAGCATGCGGACCGGGTCTTCACGATAGCGCGCTTCGGGTTCGCCGATGATGCGCAGCTTCTTGGCGCGGATGTCGGCGATGCCGCCATGGTAGTCCAGCACCGCCTGGCTGGCCGGATCGTAGTACATGGCGTTGATGGTGAAGTCGCGCCGGGTGGCGTCTTCATGTTGTTCGCCGAAGGTGTTGTCGCGCAGCACGCGACCATGTTCATCCTTGGGCGCGGCTTCGGCCGAGGCGCCACGGAAGGTGGTGACCTCGATCAGTTCCTGGCCGAACATGACATGCACGATCTGGAAGCGGCGGCCGATGATGAAGGCGCGGCGGAACAGTTGCTTGACCTGTTCCGGCGTGGCATTGGTGGCCACGTCGAAGTCCTTGGGCTTGATGCCCAGCAGCAGGTCGCGTACCGCGCCGCCGACGATGAAGGCCTTGTAGCCGGCATCCTGCAGGGTCTGGGTCACGCGCACCGCATTGGGCGAGACCAGGGCGGGGTCGATGCCGTGCTGCTTGGGGCCGAGTACATCGGGCTCGATCTTGCCGCCGGCAGCGCCGGCCTTGGTGCGCGGCTTCTTGGCGGGCTCGGCGTTCTCGGCTGCCTCGGCCTTGCCGCGGCCCAGGATGGAGCGAATCAGTTTCTTGATCATTGCGCGTGGCCGTCGGCGAAGAGGTTCAGCACCGGCCAGCCGCGCGCCTGGGCATGGGCCAGCAGCTTCTCGTTGGGGTTGGTGGCGATAGGATCGGTGACGCGTTCCATCAGCGGGATGTCGTTCTGCGAGTCACTGTAGAAGTAGCTGCGGTCGAACTGGTCCAGGGTGTGGCCCAGGCGTTCCAGCCAGGCTTCGGTATGGGTGATCTTGCCCGGGCCGAAGGTCGGCGTGCCGTCGAGCTTGCCGGTCAGGTTGCCCAGGTCATCCAGTTCCGGCAGCGCGGCCAGCAGGTGTTTAACCCCGAAGTGGGAGGCGATGGGCTTGGTCACGAAGTGGTTGGTGGCCGTGACGATGGCGACCAGGTCACCGGCATCCAGGTGCTGCTTCACCAGGGCCACGGCCTGCGGCAGGATGGCTGGCTTGACCACTTCATCCATGAATTGCAGGTGCATCTCGTCGAGCTGCTCGCGCGAAAAGCGCGCCAGGTTGCCCAGCGCGAATTCCAGGTAGGCCACCGGATCCAAGGTGCCGTTCTGGTAGTGGGCGAACCATTGGTCATTGGCCTTCCGGAAGCTGTCGGCATCCACGGCGCCGATGCGCGCCATGAATTCGCCCCACTCGTGGTCGGAGTCGAGCGGCAGCAGGGTGTGGTCGAGATCGAAAAGGGCGAGATTCATTGTTTTCCGGATTCCTGTTGTAACAGTTCGCGTAGCAAAGGCAGGGTGATGGCGCGCTTGGTCGCCAGGGAATAGTGATCCAGCGCGTCGAGCATGCGCGACAGCGAGGGCATGTCGCGCCGGTAGTGGGTGAGCATGTACATCATGACCGCCGGCGGGATCTCCAGGCCGCGGTCCAGCGTGATCTGCAGGAGCGCGGCGATCTTTTCGTCATCCGACAGGTCATGCACCTGGTAGATCAGGCCCCAGCCCAAGCGGGTGCGCAAGTCTTCACGCAGCTCCAGCCGGGTCGGCGGCAGGGTGCCGCTGCAGACCATCCAGCCGCCCTGTTCGCGGATCTGGTTGAAGAGGTTGAAGGCGGCGATCTGCCTTTCCTCGAACAGCTGGTCGACGTCGTCGAGCAGGTAGTGGGTGATCTGCGGGCTGTAGTCGAAGTCGCTCTCGGGCGAGTCGGTACGGATCAGGCGCGCCCGGCTACCTACACTGGTAGCCAGGGCGTGCAGCAGGTGGCTCTTGCCGGCGCCGGCCTCGGCCCAGAGATAGAGGAAGCGATCAGTGTTGGCACTGCCGGCCTGGATGGACGTGTCCACGCTGGCCTGTGCCAGCAGCTTCATGCGCTCCAGCAGTTCGGCGTTGCGGCCAGTCACGAAGCTGTCAAAGCTTTGCGGCTGTTCCGCGCTCAAATCGAGCGGAATCTGTTTCATCGGCGTGTTTCGGCTACGGATGCCGCAGCCAGGCTGCGGCGAGTTAATGCAGGACGGCGCGCGGCGCCAGACCCTGCGCAGCTTCCCGCAAGGACTCGGGGGCTGGGTTCAATCATAGATTCTCTAGCGGTTGTAAAAATGGCTGGCCAGGTACTCGCGTCGCATATGCATGGCGATCACCGAGACGATGGCCGATGCCGGTAGCGCCAGGAGCACGCCGACAAAACCGAACAGCTGGCCAAAGGCCAGCAGGGCAAAAATCACCACCAGCGGGTGCAAGCCGATACGCTCGCCCACCAGCTTGGGCGTGAGGATGAAGCTTTCCAGCACCTGTCCCACGCCATAAATCAGGGCCACCCAGACCAGGCCGATGGCGCCATCGAACTGCAGGATGGCCGCCAGGATCGCCAGCACCAGCCCCAGACCGAAGCCCACGTAGGGGATGAATACCAGTACCCCGGTGAGCACGCCCACCGGCAGGGCGCTGTCGAAGCCGGCCACGCTCAGCGCAACCGAATAATAGACCGCCAGCACCAGCATCACCAGCAATTGTCCACGCAAGTATTGTCCCAGCAAGCTGTCGACCTCGCTGGCCATGGTGTTGACCCGTGCCGCCCAGCGGCGCGGGATCATGATTTGCACGCGCTTGATGAACTGATGCCAATCCTGTAACAGGTAGAACAAGACCATGGGCACGAACAACAGGTTGGCCAGCCACGCCAGCAGGGCCGTACTGCCGACCTTGGCCGATGCCAGCAGGGAACTCCAGACTTCATCGCCGCCGGTGCTGATCTGTTGCGTGAGCAGGGCCTTGATGCCGGCCAGGTCCAGGCGCACGTCGATGCCCAGCTGGTGCAGGCGTGGCGAGACGAAGGCATTCAACTTGTCCAGCAGCGGCGGCACCTGGGCCTGCAGCAGCGGGATCTGGCGCAACACCAGCGGCACCACGATCAGGACCAGCGCCAAGGCGGCCAGGATCAGCAGCAGCACCATCACGGTCACGGCCACGAAACGCGGGATGCGCACCGGACCCAGGCGGCGGCTGGCGATCCAGTCCACGCCCGGATTGAGGGCGTAGCCGATGATGCCGGCGGCGACGAAAGGCGAGAGCATCGGTCCCAGCGCGGCCAGCAGGGCCAATAGCAAAATTCCGACAATCAGCCAGCCAAGGTTCTGTTTTTGCTCATCGGACAAAGAAAAAGGCATGGAATCGGAGTTCGGCTGTGTCGGTTTTGTTAAAATCACGGTCTGGCGGGGCGATCTATCCCCCAATCCCCTATTTTACCGTCTTCACTGGCAATATTTCATCATGACTTCACCTTCCAATGTCTCCCTCTCCTACCGCGACGCTGGCGTCGATATCGATGCCGGCGACGCCCTGGTCGAAGCGATCAAGCCCTTCGCCAAGCGCACGACCCGCGAAGGCGTACTGGGCGGCATTGGCGGCTTCGGCGCGCTCTTCGAGATCAGCAAGAAGTTCAAGGAGCCGGTACTGGTGTCCGGTACCGACGGCGTGGGCACCAAGCTCAAGCTGGCCTTCCACCTGAACCGTCACGATACGGTCGGTATCGACCTGGTTGCCATGAGCGTCAACGATATCCTGGTGCAAGGCGCCGAGCCGCTGTTCTTCCTGGATTACTTTGCCTGCGGCAAGCTGGACGTGCCCTCGGCCACCGATGTCATCAAGGGCATCGCCGCCGGTTGCGAACAGGCCGGTTGCGCCCTGATCGGTGGCGAAACCGCCGAAATGCCCAGCATGTACCCCGACGGTGAGTACGACCTGGCCGGCTTCGCCGTCGGCGCGGTAGAAAAGTCCAAGATCATCGACGGTACCAAGATCGTCCCGGGCGACGTGGTGCTGGGCCTGGCCTCCTCGGGCGCGCACTCCAATGGCTATTCGCTGGTGCGCAAGATCCTGGACGTGGCCAAGCCCGATCTGGAAGCCGATTTCCACGGCCGCAAGCTGGCCGACGTGCTGATGGCACCGACCCGCATCTACGTCAAGCCGCTGCTGGCCCTGATGGAAAAGCTGGACGTCAAGGGCATGGTCCACATCACCGGTGGCGGCCTGGTCGAGAACATCCCGCGCGTGCTGCAGGATCACCTGACCGCCGAGCTCGATGCCAAGTCCTGGACCATGCCGCCGCTGTTCACCTGGCTGCAGCAGCACGGTGGCGTTGCCGACGCTGAAATGCATCGCGTCTTCAACTGCGGCATCGGCATGACCGTGATCGTCTCCAAGGAAGACGCGGATGCCGCCGAAGCCCACCTGAAGGCGGCCGGCGAGACCGTCTACCGCATCGGCGCCATCCGTGCCCGCGCTGAAGGCGAAGCACAGACCATCGTGCGCTGATCGCTACCAGGCGCGTGCCAAATAAAAAGGGCTGCATTCGATGCAGCCCTTTTTTATTGCATTCAGGAAATTTACCGTGCGCACATGCACGGCCCCGATCTTCAGCTCGCCTGCCCCAGCTTGCCATCCTGCTCCGCCAGGATCTGGCGCGGTACCGTCTGCACGCCACGCGCCACGCCACCCGGCGGGGGCACGCGCACCGGCTCGCTGATATCGGCGGCCGAGGAGAGCACATTGAGGGTGTCCTCGGGCGGTGCATCCCAGAGCGGATCGTCGATGGCCTCGAAGACGCGCTTCAATTGCGCACCCCAGCTGCGGCGGATCATCTGGAAATACTGGTTCTGCTCATCGATGGTCACGAAGCGCGTCACCGCCAGGTCTTCATTGTTGTAGACCAGCAAGTCCAGCGGCAGGCCCACCGAGATGTTGGACTTGAGCGTTGAATCCATGGAGATCAGCGCACACTTGGCGGCCTCGTCCAGCGTGGTATGGGGCGTCACCACCCGATCGATGATGGGTTTGCCATACTTGGATTCGCCGATCTGGAAGTAGGTATTCTCATCGTGTGATTCGATGAAGTTGCCCGCCGAATACATCTGGAACAGGCGGCAGCGCTCGCCACGGATCTGGCCGCCGAAGATGATGCTGACATTGAAGTCGATGCCGAACTTGTTGAGCTCGGCGGCTTCCCGGTCATGGACCGCGCGGATGGCGTCGCCCAGGATCTGGGTGGCTTCATACATCGAGGTGGCGGTCCAGATGGTGCGTCCCTCGGCATTGGTGCGCTCGGTCAGCATCTGGCGGATCGATTGCGAGATCGACAAGTTGCCTGCGGTCATCATCACCATGACGCGATCGCCAGGATTCTCGTAAACACTCATCTTGCGGAAGGTGCCGATATGATCGACGCCGGCATTGGTGCGGGAGTCGGACAGGAACACCAGGCCGCTGTTGAGGCGCATGGCTACGCAGTAGGTCATGATGAAATCTTGGAACTTGGAAACGTAAAGCCGGATTTTACCGTATGCCCCGGCGCCGGAAGTTGCGTGCGGGGTCCACTGTGGCGTTGCATCTACAGTTACGGCAGGTTCGCGGCTTTCCTGAGCCGCCGGGCCGGCAGCGAATGTTATAAATTATTTTGCAGGAGCGGAGCCGGGCCCGTGGGCCCGGCTCCTGGCTCAGGCCGCCAGCGGGACCAGGAAGTCCCGGCTGATGCGGTTGCCCAGTTCGAAGATGCGCTCCAGGAAGACCGTCAGGTAGTCGTGCAGGCCGGCCTCCAGGATCTCCTCGATGCGGGCGAACTTCAGGTCCGCATGCAGCTTGCCGGCAAAGCGTTCGGTATCGGCCGAGACATCGTTGCGCACATGATGCAGGTTCGACAGCACATTGCCCATGCAGGCGGCCAGCGAACGCGGCATGTCCGCGCGCAGGATCAGCAGCTCGGCCACGCGCTCGGGGGTGATGACGTCGCGATAGACCTTGCGGTAGATCTCGAAGCCCGACACCGAGCGCAGGATCGCAGCCCAGTAATAGAAGTCGATCTGGCCGACCTCATCGTGGGCCGACTGGGTTTGCGATTGCGACTGCGATTGCACCTGGCCGTTCTGCTTCTGCGACGGCGTTTCCTTGGCGCCGTGGAACTTGACGTCGATGATGCGCGCCGTGTTGTCGGCCCGCTCCAGGAAGGTGCCCAGGCGGATGAAGTGGAAGGCCTCGTCCTCCAGCATGGTGCCGATGGTCACGCCCCGCGAGAGATGCGAGCGGTGCTTGACCCATTCGAAGAACTCGGACGGATTCTGCTCCAGCGCATTGGTCTGCAGGTAGGACTGCATCTTGATCCAGGTGGCGTTCTGGATCTCCCAGGCCTCCGTGGTCAGCGCCCCGCGCACGGCGCGTGCGTTCTCGCGTGCCTGGCGCAGGCAGGAGGCGATCGACGAGGGATTGTCGGGGTCGCGCACCATGAAGTCGATGACGTCCTTCTGCGTGAGCTTGTCGTATTTCTGGTTGTAGCCGTAGAGCAGTTCGGAGATGCCCAATACGGCGCGCCAGCCCTGCTCGGCATCGTCAGTCGATTGCGGCAGCAGCGCGGTCTGCACATGCACGTCGAGCATGCGCGCGGTGTTCTCGGCACGCTCGGTGTAGCGGGCCATCCAGAAGAGGTGATCGGCGGTACGGCTGAGCATGACTTATTTCTCCAGAATCCAGGTGTCCTTGGTGCCGCCGCCTTGCGACGAATTCACCACCAGCGAGCCTTCTTTCAGGGCTACGCGCGTCAAGCCGCCCTTGACCATCGTGACCTGCTTGCCCGATAGCACGAAGGGGCGCAGGTCCAGGTGGCGCGGCGCGATGCCGGATTCCACATAGGTCGGGCAGACCGACAGCGCCAGCGTGGGCTGGGCGATGTAGCCGTCAGGTTTGGCGATGATGCGGGCGCGGAAGTCCTCGATCTCCTGCCTGGTCGAGGCCGGGCCGACCAGCATGCCGTAGCCGCCGGCGCCGTGGACTTCCTTGACCACCAGCTTGTCCAGGTTGGCCAGGGTGTAGGAGAGGTCCTCCTTCTTGCGACACTGGTAGGTCGGCACGTTGTTGAGGATGGGGTCTTCCGAGAGATAGAAGCGCACCATGTCCGGTACATACGGATAGATCGACTTGTCGTCGGCCACACCGGTGCCGATGGCATTGGTCAGCGTGACCTTGCCGGCGCGATAGGCCTGCAGCAGGCCCGGCACGCCCAGGGCGGAATCGGGACGGAAGGCCAGCGGATCGAGGAAGTCGTCGTCGATGCGGCGATAGATCACGTCGACCCGCTTGGGGCCGCGCGTGGTGCGCATGTAGACCACGTTATCCTTGACGAACAGGTCCTTCCCCTCGACCAGTTCCACGCCCATCTGCTGGGCCAGGAAGGCATGCTCGAAGTAGGCCGAGTTGTACATGCCCGGGGTCATCACCACCACCGTCGGATCGGTCACGCCGGCCGGCGCCACCGAGCGCAGGTTGTCCAGCAGCAGGTCGGGATAGTGATCGACCGGCGCGATCTTGTGACGTGTAAAGAGATCGGGAAAGAGCCGCATCATCATCTTGCGGTTCTCCAGCATGTAGGACACGCCGGAGGGCACGCGCAGGTTGTCTTCCAGCACGTAGAACTCACCCTCGCCGGCGCGCACGATATCGACGCCGGCGATGTGGGCATAGATGTCGTTGACCACGTTGACATCCTGCATCTCGCGCCGGTACTGCGCGTTCTGGAAGATCTGCTCGGCCGGGATGATGCCGGCCTTGACGATCTTCTGCTCGTGGTAGATGTCGTGGATGAACATGTTGAGCGCCTTGACGCGCTGGACCAGTCCCGCTTCCAGCTTGGCCCATTCGGCCTTGTGGATGATGCGCGGAATGATGTCGAAGGGGATCAGGCGCTCGGTGCCCGCATCGTTGCCGTAGACCGCGAAGGTGATGCCCACGCGGCGGAAGATCAGGTCTGACTCGGCACGTTTGCGGGCGATGGTCTCGGGCGATTGCGCCGACTGCCAGCTGGCGAATTCTGCATAGTGCTGACGCACTTGACGGTCTTCGCTGCTTGCGCCTCCTGAATACATCTCATCGAAAAAATGTGCCATAGATTTGCTTCGTGTTCCCGCGGAGAGTGGGAATCTTTCTAAATGGGTTGTAACGAAAACAGAGGCGAGGGATACCGCAAAGCTAATGCTGGTGCGCGCTACAGCCGGTACGCACGATTAAAGACTAACAGAGGACTTAATTTTTGGACAGGGGTAAATCGCATGGCGTTGATCGCTTTCTCGCGGGTCCCTACCTGTCGGGGGCGGACCCGCGACGGGCTCAGTTGTTCCAGGGCGTCGATGCCGGCACCTCGCAGGGGGCGGGCATGTCGATGGTCTTGAAGTCGGCCGGGCTGACGATCTCCAGGTATTCCATGTCCGGCGAATAATCGAACAGGAAATGCACGATCCCCGGGCGCTGGTGGACGCAGTCGCCGGCCTTGACCAGCGTGACTTCCTGCTCGTACATGAAACGTGCCCAGCCTTTCAGCATGATGACGATGTGGAAGTTGGCCTCGTGGCGGTGCCAGCCCGTCCCCGCCTCAGGCGCCATGTTGGCCTTGACCAGTTGCGCCACCACCTGGCCACCGGTGGCCGCGGCAATGCCGAGGTCGCGGTACAGGAAGAAGTCGCGCAGGCCGCCCGTTTCATAGGGCGTATCGCCTTCGCTGACGTGCGAGAAACGATTGGCTGCCAACACACTTTCAGCTACGGTATTCATCACATCCATCCTTTCTGCGGGGGACCCGCATGCGGCCTGCGACAAAAAACGGGCGCGCGCTGCTGCGCCCGGGGGGCTGTTGTGAACAGACCCTAGAACTCTACGTCCAGCTCATCGATATCCTCCGGCTCCTTCTTGGCCGCCGTGATCCACTGCTGCATCTCGGGCATGGCCATGATGCGCTTGGCATAGGCTGTGCAGATGGGGTCGAGCTTGACGTCATAGGTCATGAAGCGCGTGACCACCGGGGCATACATGGCATCGGCCATGGTGCGCTGTTCGCCGAACAGGAAGGGGCCACCGTACTTGGCCAGGCATTCCTTCCAGATGGTGGTGATGCGCACGATGTCGGCTTCGGCCCGCGACCACACCTTGAAGTTGGGGAAGTGGGCCTTCAGGTTCATCGGCAGCGCCGCGCGCAGGGCCGAGAAGCCCGAGTGCATTTCGCCGCAGACCGCGCGGCAATGTGCGCGGGCGGCAAGGTCGGCCGGCAACAGCTTGGCGCCGGGGCGGATTTCGTTGAGATATTCGGCAATGGCCAGCGTATCCCATACCAGTACGTCGCCATGATGGAGGCTGGGTACCAGGATGGAGGAAGACAGGAGCAGGATCTCTGCACGCGCCGTCGGATCGTCCGGCGGCACGATGTCTTCCTCGAATGAGAGTCCCGCGAACTTGGCCATGAGCCAGCCGCGCAGGGACCACGAGGAGTAGTTCTTGCTGGTGATGCGCAAAGTCGTCTTAGGCATGTCAGTCCTTTATCCGTTTTGTACAGGTTGACTTTGGGCACGCCGCCGCGCAAGCGGCGGTGTCACGGTCGCCGGCCCTGTCTGCGCATCAGGGCCGGGCAACGCCGCAATGTCGGCGTCTGCTTCCTTGCTTGCAAAGCTTGTGCCAGCTATGAGAAGACCGGCACGGGTGTTTCCGCCGGGCCACAAATGCTGTCCTGTGGTGACCAAAATGGCCCGCCAGTGGCACGACAATTGCATCGAAGAGGGTACGAGCGACAGACAAAGAGACAATCCAAGGGCGGCGTTCTCATGATCAATACCTATCAGCTCTACCAGAACTACGCCGATGCCACCGACCCGCTGCGCGCCTGCGCCCGGATGATGGCGCCGGTACTGGGGACTACCTGGCCCGGCATGCCGGTCAACCCCTATGTGCGCAAGATGGCCTCGGCCTGCGAGGTCTTTGCGCGTACCCAACTGACCCATGCACGCCCACCGTTCGACATCCCTACCGTGGAGACGGGCGGATGCACGGTTTCGGTGCATGAAGAGGTCGTCAGCGCCACGCCGTTCTGTGGCCTGCTGCATTTTCGCAAGGACGGTGCGCCGGCCCAGCCCAAGGTACTGTTGGTGGCGCCGATGTCAGGCCACTTTGCCACCTTGCTGCGCGGCACCGTCAAGACCCTGCTGCGCGACCACGACGTCTACATCACCGACTGGCGCAATGCCCGCGACATTGCCCTGGAGCATGGTCGTTTTGGCCTGGATGAATATGTTTCCCACGTCATCGACTTCCTCGGCGTGCTGGGTCCCGGTGTCCACCTGGTGGCGGTCTGCCAGCCCACCGTGGCCGCGCTCACGGCGGCCGCCGTCATGGCCGAAGACGGCCATCCGGCGCAGCCGCGCAGCATGACCCTGATGGCCGGTCCGCTCGATACCCGGGTCAATCCCACGGCCGTCAATGCCCTGGCCAAGAGCAAGCCCATCAGCTGGTTCGAGAAGAACATGATCAGCACCGTGCCGGCGCGCCATGGCGGTGCCGGGCGGCGGGTCTACCCCGGCTTCGTGCAGCTGGGGGCCTTCATGAACATGAACCTGAACCGCCACATCGACGCCTTCCGCAAGCTCTATGACCACCTGGTCGAGGGTGAGGAGGCACAGGCCGTGCAGATCAAGGATTTCTACGAAGAGTATTTCGCCATGGCCGACCTGCCGGCCGAGTTCTACCTCGAAACCGTGCGCACGGTCTTCCAGGAACATGCACTGCCGCTGGGCCGGCTGACCTATCGCGAGCAGGTGGTCAATCCGCGTGCCATCAAGCGCACCGCGCTTTTTACCATCGAGGGCGAGAAGGACGACATCTGCGCTGTCGGCCAGACCTTGGCCGCACAGGAAATGTGCAGCAGCATCCGGCCTTACATGCGCATGCACCATGTTCAGACGGCGGTGGGGCACTATGGCGTCTTCAACGGTCGTCGCTGGGACAATGAAATCTATCCGCGCCTGCGAGATTTCATTAATATGCATCACAGGTAAGTGCAGTCTTGATGCACATGTGTCGTCCCGAAAACTAACAGACCGGTTCCGGATGATCCCGCCACCGGCAGCGCCGGAGCGGCCCGGCCATGAAACCATGAAAGTCAGGAAGGTAATAAGGCGGTAAGAAAAACAAGGTAGGCATGTCGCCTCAGCAGCCAGGTGCCGGCATGTTGCCCACAACCCGAGCCCCGGCTTGTCCATTTGCTTGTCGTAAAGGAATTCCATGTCGATCCACGTGGCCCTGAACCATGTCACTTCTTACAAGTACGATCACGCCATCAACCTGGGCGCGCAGGTCATCCGCCTGCGTCCCGCTCCGCACAGCCGCACCCGGATCCTGAGTTATTCGCTGCGGGTATTGCCCGAGCCGCATTTCATCAACTGGCAGCAGGACCCCGAATCGAACTACCTGGCGCGCCTGGTCTTCCCTGAAAAAACCACCGAATTCAGGATCGAGGTGGACCTGGTGGCCGAGATGTCGGTCATCAATCCCTTCGATTTCTTCCTCGAACCGTATGCCGAGCAATTCCCCTTCGAGTATGCGGAGGACTTGCAGAACGAACTGATGCCGTACCGGCAGAAGCTGCCGCTGTCGCCGTTGTTCAAGAAATTCCTGGACGGGGTCTCGCGCGAGAAGATGGGCAGTGCCAATTTCCTGGTAGCGCTGAACCAGCAACTGGCCTCGCACATCGGCTACACCATCCGTATGGAACCGGGCGTGCAGACGCCGGAAGAAACGCTGGCACTGCAGACCGGCTCCTGCCGCGATTCGTCCTGGTTGCTGGTGCAGCTGCTGCGCCACCTGGGACTGGCGGCACGCTTCGTCTCCGGTTACCTGATCCAGCTGACGGCCGACCAGAAGTCGCTGGATGGCCCCTCCGGTCCCGAGGCCGATTTCACCGACCTGCATGCATGGTGCGAGGTCTACCTGCCCGGCGCCGGCTGGGTCGGCCTGGACCCGACCTCGGGCCTGTTTGCCGGGGAAGGGCATATCCCGCTCTCCTGCACGCCCGAGCCGGCCTCGGCGGCACCGGTCAGCGGCCTGGTCGATCCCTGCGAAGTGGAGTTCGAGCACCTGATGTCGGTCAAGCGCATCTGGGAAGCGCCGCGCGTGACCAAGCCCTATACCGAAGAACAATGGAGTGCCATCGAAAAACTCGGTCACGCCATCGATGCCGACCTGGCCGCCAATGACGTGCGCCTGACCATGGGCGGCGAGCCGACCTTCGTGTCGCTGGACCATCCCGATGAGCCGGAATGGAATACCGCTGCCATGGGGCCGACCAAGAAGCCGCTGGCGGCTGAGCTCTATCACCGCATGCGCGAGAAGTATGCGGCGCAGGGCTTGCCGCATTTCGGCCAGGGCAAGTGGTATCCGGGCGAGCAGCTGCCGCGCTGGGCGCTCAATTGCTACTGGCGTCGTGATGGCGAGCCGATCTGGTTGAATCCTGCCCTCATCGGCGACGAGACCCGGCCCAACGTCACCGACCGCATCGTCACCAGCCACTTCCTGCATCGCGTGGCGCAACGCCTGGAGATCGATGGCAAGAACGTCTTCCCCGCCTACGAGGACGTGTTCTACTACATGTGGCGCGAGCGGCGCCTGCCGGGCAATGTCGATCCCTTCGATTCGCGCGTGGATGACGAGCAGGAGCGCGAACGCCTCATGCGCGTCTTCACGCAGGGCCTGCAAAGTTCGGTGGGCCACGTGCTGCCGCTGGCGCGTCGCGACGATGGCGACGGCTGGCAGAGCGGTGCCTGGTTCCTGCGCAGCGAGCGTTGCTACCTGTATCCGGGCGACTCGCCACTGGGCTATCGCATGCCGCTGGACTCGCTGCCGTGGGTGGCGGAGGGCGAGTATCCGGCGGTGTATCCGGCCGATCCCTCGCAGGCCTTCCGCTCCTTGCCCAGCGCCGCCGAGATCCGGCGCCAGCTGGGCAGTCCGCAGGAGCCCAACGTGCGCCTGGCGTCGGCACGCGCGGCCAGCTCCGCTACCGCCGCCGAGCTGCCCGACGATGCTGTCGGCACGGCCCCATCGCCGGCGTCGACGACTTCCTCGGCGACGCCACCGGGCGAGTTCGAGTCGGCCAACAGCATCACCCGCACGGCCCTGTGCGCCGAGGTGCGCAACGGCGTGTTCTACCTGTTCATGCCACCGCTGGCGCAGCTGGAACATTATCTGGAACTGGTGGCCGCCATCGAGGCGGTGGCCGAGGAACTGAAGCAACCGGTGCTGCTGGAAGGCTACGAGCCGCCGAACGATCCGCGCCTGCGCAAGTTCAGCGTCACACCGGACCCGGGCGTGATCGAAGTCAACATCCAGCCGGCCAACAACTGGAGCGAGCTGGTCGAGCAGACCACCCACCTCTACGACGCGGCCCGCGCCTCGCGCCTGACCACCGAGAAGTTCATGCTCGACGGCCACCACTCCGGGACTGGCGGCGGCAACCACATGGTGCTGGGCGGCATCACCACCAGCGACTCGCCCTTCCTGCGCCGGCCCGACCTGTTGCGCAGCCTGATCTCGTACTGGCACAACCATCCCTCGCTGTCCTACCTGTTCTCGGGCATGTTCATCGGCCCCACCTCGCAGGCGCCGCGCATCGACGAGGCGCGTAATGATTCGACGGTGGAGATCGAACTGGCCTTTGCCGAGATGGACAAGCAGGTCGCCAAGGGGAACTGCCCGCCCTGGCTGGTGGACCGTCTGCTGCGCAACCTCTTGATCGATGTGACCGGCAACACTCACCGCGCCGAGTTCTGCATCGACAAGATGTATTCGCCCGACAGCGCCACCGGTCGCCTGGGCCTGCTGGAGTTGCGCGCCTTCGAGATGCCGCCGCATGCCCGCATGAGCCTGACCCAGCAACTGCTGTTGCGCGGCCTGGTGGCGCGTTTCTGGAAGGAACCGTACAAGCCCGCGCGCCTGGTACGCTGGGGGACCGAGTTGCATGACCGCTTCCTGTTGCCGCATTTCATCGAGCAGGATTTTGCCGACGTGATGGCCGACATGAACGAGGCCGGCTATCCGATGCGCGCCGAGTGGTTTGCGCCGCACATGGAATTCCGTTGCCCCAAGATCGGCGACTACGCCGTCAAGGGCATGCAGATCGAATTGCGCACCGCACTGGAACCCTGGCATGTGCTGGGCGAGGAAAGCAGCGGCGGCGGCACGGCGCGTTACGTGGATTCGTCGCTGGAACGCGTACAGGTCAAGATCGGCGGCATGGCCTCCGACCGCTATGTGCTGACCTGCAATGGCGTGGCGGTGCCATTGCAGCCCACCGGCACGGTTGGCCAGTTCGTGGCGGGCATCCGTTATCGCGCCTGGCAGCCGCCATCGGCGCTGCATCCGACCATTCCCGTGGATACTCCGCTGACCTTCGACCTGGTCGACACCTGGAATGGGCGCAGCCTGGGCGGATGCCAGTACCACGTGGTGCATCCGGGTGGACGCAGCTACGAGACCTTCCCGGTCAATGCCTTCGAGGCGGAGAGCCGCCGCCTGGCGCGCTATTTCCGCACCAACCATACCCCGGGAAAATGGCAGATCACGCCCGCGCGGCCGTCTATCGAGTTTCCTTTTACGTTAGACTTACGCTACTTCTAACTCAGCCGGGCGCGGCTCCATGCCGCCCGCTGCTTCCTGCGCCAGTACCGGTGCAGGAAGCAGCACGGTCTTCTTTCATTTATGTCGCAGCGTTTTCTGGAAAGCTATCAGTCTGGCAGCGATCGTTACGACGAGATGCTGCAGGACGACGGCCGCCTGCGTCCGCACTGGCGCACGCTGATCGACCAGCTGGAAAATCTTTCGCCGGAGATGTTGCGCCGGCGCGCCAACGAGGTGCGCGACGCCATCGCATCGGACGGCGTGACCTACAACGTCTATGCCGATCCCAAGGGCGCCAACCGGCCCTGGGAGCTGGATCTGCTGCCGCACCTGGTGTCGGGCGAGGAATGGGATTTCCTGGAGCGCGCCGTGGCCCAGCGCGCGCGCCTGATGAACGGCTTGCTGGCCGACATCTATGGCCCGCAGACGCTGATTGCCGAAGGCCTGCTGCCGCCGGCGCTGGTATTTGGCCAGCATGGCTACCTGATGCCCTGCCATGGCTGGCAGCCGCCGGGGGGCGTACACCTGCATGCCTACGCGATCGACCTGGCGCGTTCGGCCGATGGCACCTGGTGGGTGGTGTCGGATCGCACGCAAGGTCCGTCCGGGACCGGCTATGCGCTACAGAACCGCCAGATCATGGCGCGCGCCATGCCCGAGGCCTTGCGCGACATGCATGTGGAGTCGCCCCATCGCTACTTCCACACGCTGCGTGCGATGCTCACGCGCCTGGCGCCGGCCAAGGGCGAGGTGCCGCTGATCGTGCTGCTCACGCCCGGTCCCTATAACGAAACCTATTCCGAACACGCCTTCCTGGCCCATACGCTGGGCTTCCCGCTGGTGGAGGGGGTCGACCTGACCGTGCGTGGCGAACAGGTCTTCCTGAAGACGCTCAATGGCTTGCGCCGCGTGCATGCCATCCTGCGCCGCATGGACGATGACTATTGCGATCCGCTGGAGCTGCGTGCCGATTCCGCGCTGGGCGTGCCGGGCCTGACCCAGGCGGCGCGCCTGGGCAATGTGCTGGTCGCCAATTCGCTGGGCAGTGGCGTGCTGGAATCGACGGCGCTGCATGGCTTCCTGCCGGCCATCAACGAACGGCTCTACGGTGAATCGCTGCTGCTGCCCTCGGTTGCTTCCTGGTGGTGTGGCGAGAAGCCGGCGCTGGATTACACGCTGGAACACTTCGATGACCTGGTGATCGTGCCGGCCTTTTCTTCCATGCGCATGCAGCCGGTGTTTGGCCACACCGTCACCGGTGCAGCGCGTCGTCGCCTGATCGAGAGCCTGCAGTTGCAGCCGCACGCCTATGCGGCGCAGGAGTGGGTGCGCCTGTCGCAGGCGCCGGTGATGTCGCGCAGCGTTGACTATCGCCTGATGAACCGCACCATCAGCCTGCGCGTGTTCGCGGTGGCCGATGGCGAGGGCGGCTACCAGGTCATGCCGGGCGGCCTGACCCGCGTGGCGCCGCGCCAGCGCCGCGACGTGGTGTCGATGCAGCAGGGTGGTACCAGCAAGGATGTGTGGGTGCTGCGCACCGAGGACGTCCCCTCCGGCCCTACCGAGGAGGAGCGCGAAGGTGGCGACAACCTCACCCAGATCAGGGGAACCGTCGATGTCTCCTCGCACTCCGGCGAGAACCTGTTCTGGATGGGGCGCTATTCGGAGCGCGTCAAGAATCTCTCGCGCCTGTTGCGCACCACACTGCAATACACGATGGATGGCCAGAGCGAGAGCCGGGGCATGCTCGGCAGCGTGTCCTGGATCTGCGCCCAGCTGGGGGTGCAGATGCCAAAGTCCGATCCGCGTCCGACCATCACCGGCCTGCAGCAGAGCCTGCAGGCTGCGGTGATCGATCCCTCCGCGCCGGTCAGCGTGGCCATGCAGTTGCGCCAGCTGGCCAATGCCGCCTACCAGGTGCGCGAGCATCTCTCGCTGGACAACTGGCATGCCCTGACCAAGATGCCGGCCATGGTGCAGGAGCGCATCAATACACCGGCAGCGGCCCAGCATGTGCTGGGCAACGTGATCGATGCCTGCTCTGGGCTGGCCGGCCATGCGCTGGATGACATGACGCGTGATGCCGGCTGGCAGTTCCTGATGGTGGGACGCCACATCGAACGCATGGCCAACATGGCGCTGCTGCTGGATAACTTCCTGCAGCTGCCGCCGCAACGCCAGACGGCAGCCCTGTCCTGGCTGCTGGAGGCGGCCAGCAGCATCGTCACCTATCGCGTGCGCTATCGTCGCACGCCGGAGTGGTTGCCGGTGCTGCACCTGCTGGTGTTCGATCCCAGCAATCCGCATGGCATGGCCTACCAGTTCCGCATGCTGCGCCAATACCTGGCCGATATCGCACAACAGCTGGGCCTGTTGAGCATGAGCATCCCGGCGCACCTGACCAGCCAGCTGGAGGCGATGAACCTGGCCGATTTCGCGCACGGTCATCCGCATGCCGAGTCGGCCACGGCGCGCCTGGTGCAATTGATGCGTGACGCGGTCAGCGGTGGCTACATGCTCTCCGACGACCTGTCGCGTCACTACTTTACGCCGCTGACCGCTCCGGTCAGCCAGGGGGTCTGAGATGAGCCTGACCGGCAAGCCCGCCAGGACCGTGCCGCGTGGCCAGTCCGAGCGCATCGTCTATCGCATCCACCACCAGACGCGTTACCAGTATTCGCTGCCGGTGCGGCTGTCGCACCAGGTCCTGCACCTGACGCCACGCGAGCTGCCCTGGCAGCACTGCCTGTCGCATAGTGTCGAGATCGATCCGGCGCCGCAGCTGGTGCGCAGCTACGAAGACAATTTCGGCAATGTCATCAAGGCCTTCTCGCTCGATACCGACCATGCCCGCCTGGATGTGCAGGCCGATTCCTGGGTGGCGTTGACGCCGCGTGGGCAGCCGCAGGCCGACCTGGCCTGGGATGAGGCGGCCATGCTGATGGCCTATCACGGTGGCCAGCTGATGCCGGCGGGGATGCTGGATGCGTCCAATTTCCTGTTCGAATCCTCGCATGTGCGCATCAAGCGCGAATTCATCCGCTATGCGGCCGAGTGCTTTGCGCGCGGCATGTCAGTGGTGGAGGGGGTGCGTGCGCTGATGCTGCGCATCCACGAAGAGTTTGCCTTCGATCCGGCGGCCACCACCGTGTCCACGCCGGTCACCGAGGTCTTCGTCAACCGGCGTGGTGTGTGCCAGGATTTTGCCCACCTGATGCTGTCCTGCCTGCGCTCGATCGGATTGGCGGCGCGCTATGTCAGCGGTTACCTGCTGACCGAACCGCCACCGGGACAGCCGCGCCTGATCGGCGCCGATGCCTCGCATGCCTGGGTGTCGGTGTATTGCCCCGGCGCCGATGGGACGGAGGGCGTGTGGATCGATGCCGATCCGACCAATGGCATCTTCCCCGATACCAGTCATATCACGTTGGGATGGGGGCGTGACTTCCTCGATATCTCGCCCTTGCGCGGCGTGCTCATCGGTGGCGGCCAGCAGAGCATGCAGGTGGCCGTGACGGTGTTGCCCGGCGAAGAAGCGCGCGGGTTGCAACTGTCCATCTGAGAATCCCGGGTACAACACTGACCGTTCGGACTGAGTAGACCCGCAGGGGCGTATCGAAGGCGTGCTGTCTTGTGCGCCTTCGATAGGCCGCATGGCGGCTACTCAGTACGAACGGGAGTCATGTGCTCTCCTTGTTTGGCTATGGCGTGCGGATGTGATCGATCAGCGCCATGGTGGCTTCATCGGGCGGCGGCGTGAGCAGGCTGACGATGACCATGGCCGCCATGCCGACCGGCACGCCGAACACTCCCGCCGAGATCGACGCGATGTGGAACCACTGTCCGGCCGCGCTGCCGCCGAAGGTCGGATTGGTGTGCAGCATGTAGTACACGCACATGAGGAAGCCGCACAGGATGCCCGCGATCGCGCCGGGCTGGTTGGCGCGTTTCCAGAACACCCCCAGCACCAGGACCGGGAACAAGGTCGAGGCCGCCAGCGAGAAGGCCGCGCCGACCATGGAGAGGATGTCGCCTGGCTTGAGCGAGGCAGCATAGGCCGCCAGCAGCGCCACCACCAGCAAGAGCAGCTTGGAGATGGTCACGCGCTTCTGGCTGGAGGCGCTGGGATCGACCACTTTGTAGTAGATGTCGTGCGAGAGGGCGTTGGAGATGGTCAGCAGCAGGCCGTCAGCCGTCGACAGCGCCGCCGCCAGCCCACCGGCGGCGACCAGGCCCGAGACGAAGTAGGGCAGGCCGGCGATCTCCGGCATGGCCAGCACGATGATGTCGCCATCCATGGAAATCTCGCCCAGCTGCACCAGGCCGTCATGATTGAGGTCGGTGATGGAGACCAGCGGATTGATCTTGTCCATGTTGGCCCAGTAGTACACCCAGTCCGGCAGGTGGCTGTAGCTGCTGCCCACCAGCGAGGTGTAGATATCGTATTTCACCAGCACCGCCAACGCCGGCACGGTGAGGTAGATCAGCATGATGAAGAACAGCGTCCAGAACACCGACACGCGCGCGCCGGCCACGGTGGGCGTGGTGTAGTAGCGCATGAGGATGTGCGGCAGCGCGGCCGTGCCCAGCATCAGGCAAAAGACCAGGGCCAGGAAGTTGTTGCGCTTGATCTCCGAGCTTTCGCGGTCGCGCCCGGGGAAGGGCTCGGTCTGGGATACCGGTGGCTGGGCGCGCGCCAGGTTGGCCGCGCGCGCTTCGCTCCATTTGCGTTCGGCCTCGTCGGGGGATTTCGGATAAGAGGACAGGACACGGCTGGCCGCCTTGATCTCCGCCAGTGAGGCATGGTTATTGCGCCTGACTTCCTCGGTATGGTTCTGCGCCTCGATGCGGCCGTCCAGCCAGGATTGCGGCAGCGTCTTCAGGCGGCGCTCATAGTCGTCGGCGCGTGCCTGGAAGATCTTGCGGATTTCCTTCTCCTTGGGATCGTCTTCCAGGCGATGTTCGATGGCGCTGAGCTTGGGCAGCACCGCTCCGTAGGCCACCGGTGGCACCGGTACCGTGGTGTGCTTGGCCGAGAGCCAGATCACCGGGATCAGGTAGGCGAACAGGATGATGATGTACTGCGCCACCTGGGTCCAGGTGATGGCGCGCATGCCGCCCAGGAAGGAACATACCAGGATGCTGGCCAGCCCGAGGAAGATGCCGATGGAGAAATCGATGCCGGTGAAGCGCGAGGTGATCAGGCCCACACCGTAGATCTGCGCCACCACATAGGTAAAGGAAATGAGGATGGTCGCCGCCACCGCCAGGATGCGGATGAGGTTGGCGCCATGGCCGCCCGCTCGCCCCGGATAGCGCGCGGCCAGGAAATCGGGGATGGTGTACTGGCCGAACTTGCGCAGGTAGGGCGCGATCAGTAGCGCCACCAGGCAATAGCCGCCGGTCCAGCCGAGGATGTAGGCCAGGCCGTCGAAGCCTTGCAGGTAGAGGCCGCCGGCCAGGCTGATGAAGGTCGCCGCCGAGATCCAGTCGGCGGCGGTGGCCATGCCATTGAACAGCGGTGGCACGCGCCGGCCGGCGACATAGTATTCGGGCACGTCGGAGGTGCGGCAGACCACGCCGATGGCCGCATACAGGCCGATGGTGACGAACAGGAACAGGTAGCCGATCCAGGAACGCGGCATGCCTTCGCGTTCGAGGATCGCCAGCACGCACAGGAAGGCGATGAAGCCCAGCGTGTAGAGACCGTAGTAGCGGCACAGGCGGCGGAAGAAATCCTGGTTGCTTTCCATGTCCTTACTCGCCCTGTTCCCGACGCACCAGTTGTTCGATGCGTCGCATGCGGCGCATGTAGATGACCACGATGGCCAGGTAGATCAGCATCATGCCCTGGGCCGCCATGTAGAACGAAATGGGCCAGCCGAAAAGGTGGATGTGGTCGAGCTCCCGCGCGAAGTAGATGAAGAAGAACGTGGAGAGGAACCACAGCGCCAGCAGCCAGGCGGTCATGCGGCGCGTGCGGTGCCATTGGTTGCCGGCGTCGAGGGGAGGCGGGGCGTGGTCCATGTCAGGTGAGGTCGTCGAGGAAGGGAGTGCGCGGCATCATGCGAAAGCTCACGCGGAACAGGCTGCCCGGATACTTGGGATCGGTACAGCGTGGATTGTCGATGATGTCCACGGTGGCGTCATGCTGTTGCGCGATCTCGCGCACGATGGCCAGGCCCAGGCCGCTGCCGGTGCTGGGCGTGCCGAGGATGCGGTAGAAGCGTTCGAACACGTTGGCGCGCTCGGCGGCCGGAATGCCGGGGCCGTTGTCTTCCACCTCCAGGATGGCCAGGCCGCCGCCTTCGTCGGTGCGCGCACGCACGGTGACGCTGCCTTGGCCATTGTGCGGTGTGTAGTGCAGGGCATTGTCCAGCAGGTTGGACAACAGTTCGCGCAGCATGACGGGATTGCCGGTGATGAGGATGGGGTGGCCCGGTTGCTCGAAGCCCAGGTCGATACGCTGGGTGAAGGACATTGGTACCCACTCCTGCACCACGCCGCGCGCCAGTTCGCTCAGCTCCACCGGCACCATGCCGCCGGCCTGCGACTCCTGGTTCTCGGCGCGGGCCAGCGAGAGCAGCTGGTTGACCAGGCGGGTGGCGGTCTCCGAACTCTTGGCCAGTTGTTCCAGCGAGCGCCGCACATCGACCTGGTCGTCCTGGCGCAGCGCCAGTTCGGATTGCATGCGCATGCCCGCCAGTGGCGTCTTCATCTGGTGGGCGGCGTCGGCGATGAAGCGCTTCTGGATGGCGATGGTCTGGGACAAGCGCTCCAGCATGTCGTTGAGGGATCGCACCAGGGGCGAGATCTCCTCGGGGACCTGGCCGGAGTCGATGGGGGAGAGATCGTCGGGGCGGCGCGCGCGGATGCGCTGCTGCAACTCCGACAGCGGCGAGAGGCCGCGCGAGAGCGCGAACCAGACCAGGGCCAGCGCCACCGGCAGGATGACGAATTGCGGCAGGATCACACCCTTGATGATCTCGTTGGCAAGCTGGGCGCGCTTTTCCAGGGTCTCGCCGACCTGCACCGTGGCCAGCCTTGGTTCGCCCGAGGCGGCACGCTGGGCAGCGCTGCGGCGCAGGTCCACCTGCAGGGTAGCGATGCGCACGTCGCTGCCGTGCAGGATGTCACTGCGGAACTGTACCGTGCCGATGGTGCTGCGGTCCTCGTCGGCGGGGGGCTGCGACATGTCGTAGTCACCCTCGATGAATTCGCCAGTCGGGCCGGTGATCTTGTAGTAGATGTTGTCGATGTCGTCGGCGCGCAGCAGGTCGCGTGCCGAGACCGGCAGTCGTGCCACCACCCGGCCGTTGACCTCGCTCACTTGCTGGGCCAGCACGGTCACGCTGTCTTCCAGGGCGCGGTCGAAGGGCTGGTTGGCGATCGATTGCGCGATCAGGTAGGTGATGGCGATGCTCATCGGCCACAGCAGCAGCAGCGGGGCCAGCATCCAGTCCAGGATCTCGCCGAAGAGCGAACGCTGGATGCGTTCGACCGGCTGCGTGGCGAAGGCCGTGCGGCGCTTCTTGCGCGGTGGCGGTGGCGAGGCCGGGGGCGCAGCGTCGCCCTGCGATTCGGGCGTGAGCTGGCCGGGATCACGTGTGCTCATGACAATCCCGCACTGCCCGCTGCCATGAAGGGAATAACCGCGCCTCAGGCGGCGCTGTTGCTGGCGACCACGGCCGCATTGCTGGTGTCAGGGAGTTTTTCCAGGCAATAGCCCAGCCCGCGCACGGTAGCGATGCGCACGCCGCCGACCTCGATTTTCTTGCGCAGGCGATGGACATAGACCTCGATGGCATTGTTGCTGACTTCCTCTCCCCATTCGCACAGGTGGTCGACCAGTTGCTCCTTGGAGACCAGGCGTCCTGTGCGTTGTAATAATACTTCGAGCAGGCCCAGTTCCCGCGCCGACAATTCCAGCATCTGCTCGCCGATATAGGCGATGCGGCCGACCTGGTCATAGGATAGCGGGCCATGCTTGATGACGGTAGGCCCGCCACCGGCACCGCGCCGGGTCAGGGCGCGTACGCGCGCCTCCAGTTCGGACAGGGCGAAGGGCTTGGCCATGTAGTCGTCGGCACCCAGGTCCAGGCCCTGTACCCGCTGCTCGACCGAATCGGCCGCAGTGAGGATCAGTACCGGCAGGCGCGAATTGCGCGCGCGCAGGCGTCGCAAGACCTCCAGGCCCGACATCTTTGGTAGGCCCAGGTCCAGGATCAGCAGGTCGAAGTCCTGGGTCGAGAGCGCCGAATCGGCTTCCACGCCATTCTTGACGCAATCGGCCGCATAGCCGGAATGGCGCAGGGACCGGGTCAGGCCATCGGCCAGCACGCTGTCGTCTTCAGCAAGGAGGATGCGCATAAGGGTGCTGCAGGGAGCGGAGTCGCCTGCTTGTCTCGTAGTGTGGAATTATTTTGATGCTTTTCTTCATATTCCACTAATTCAATTATCAAAGCAAATCAGGAATATCCCGATGGTCCTTGCTGCCAGGCACATCGGCATGCCCATCCGCAAATGTAACAATTGAGGATTGGCCATTGAACTATGACGCTTAGGCCTTATAGTATGGAGCGTCAGCAAGATTTACTTGCTGCCAGCGCAATTTTTATTGTTATAATTTCTCGCAGTCATTGCTGGAATATCTGATGAAACGTTTGTGGGTCCTGTTGCTGATCTGTCTGTTACCGGTGCAAGTATTTGCAGCGGTGCTGACTTACGCCAGCTCGGTGGCCGCAACCGACTTCTCGGCGCCCAGTGTGGCTACCGCCGCACATCACCTGGCCTCCAAGACCGTGTCGCTGTCTGACGCCGCCAAGGCTGACGACCACGGCAAGTCCATGGTAGCCGATGCCGGTTCGTCTGACGACGATGGCGCCGGCTATGCCGACAGCGGTGAAGATTTCTCCACGCACGCCGGTATCGGTGACGAACCCGTGCTGACCCGCTCGCTGGCCATCGTGCCGCAGATTTCCCGCCTGGCCCCTGCCCTGAGCAGTGATGCCGCCATGCAACCTCCCTTCCTGCCCCGCGCAGGTCGTCCTCCCCGGGCCTGATCCCGTCGCCTCGCGCGACATGTCTTGCTGCGCCCGCTGACCGCCCCTGTTAGACCGTGGCCCTGCGTCGTGCGACAGCAGGCACATGCACATGCACGTGTGCGGCCAGCCCTCGCTGCCTGATCCTGTTGTCCGATCCCGCAGCACCCAACAAAGCAATCCAGTATTCCGGCCGATGTGACCGCATCACATCAGATTCCATCTAGGAGATAGCATGAAAAAAGCATTTGTCGCGCTGATAGTGGCGGTCATGACGCTGTCTGTTGGCATGTCGACCGTCGAAGCCAAGCGTCTTGGCGGTGGCGGTTCGATCGGCAAACAGTCCTCGGGCGCCAGCCGCCAGGCGCAGAGCCCGGCCCCGATGCAACAGAACAACGCCGCCGCGGCCAAGCCGGCCGCTCCGGCTGCCGCTCCCGCCGCTGCTGCGGCCAAGCCCAGCATGTGGAAGGGCCTGCTGGGTGGCGCGCTGCTGGGCCTGGGCTTGGGCGCGCTGCTGTCGCACTTCGGTCTGGGCGGCGCCCTGGCCAGCATGATTAGCACCATCCTGATGGTGGCCCTGATCGGTCTGGCGGTGATGTTCGTCATCCGCATGTTCCGCCGCAAGTCGGAAGGCTCGCAGGCACGTCCGGCCTGGGCTGGTGCGGCACCGCAGCAAGCCGCTGACCATGGTGCAAATGGCACTGCCACCCCGCAGATCGGTTCCATGCTCAAGTCGGAGCAAGCGGCACCGGTGGCGGAAGGCGGTTTCGGTGGTGGTTTTGGCAACGCTGAAGCCGCGCCTGCCTATGGTATCCCGGCCGGTTTCGATACCGTGGGTTTCGTACGCAATGCCAAGACCTACTTCATCCGCCTGCAAGCGGCATGGGACAAGGCTGACATCAACGATATCCGTGAATTCACCACGCCGGAAATGTTTGCCGAGCTGCGTCTGCAGATCCAGGAACGCGGCGCCGCCGTCAACCAGACCGACGTGGTCTCGCTGGATGCGGAAGTGCTGGGCGTGGAAACCGTGGGCAACGATCACGTGGCCAGCGTGAAGTTCTTCGGCTTCATCAAGGAAGACCAGAACGCTTCGCCGGCCCAGTTCGCCGAGATCTGGAACCTGTCCAAGCCGGCCGCCGGCCAGGGTGGCTGGGTCCTGGCGGGTATCCAGCAACTGGATCCGGTCACGACGGCGTAAGGCATTGAGCAGTTTGATGGTTTAGTCACAGTTTGGCGCGGAAGGCGGCGGTTAGTGGATGAGCGTCGCCAGTCCGTTTTACCGCCGGCCTTGGCCGGCGGTTTTTTTATGCGCATTCCACGCCTGTCCTGCAGCAAAAAAAAAGCACCGCATCAGCGGCGCTTCGATTCCCCTTCCCCTGCCTCGTCGTCCTGGCCTTCATGCCGCCTGCGACCCGGCAAGCGGCCATCCGATAGCGGAAACAGCAAGGCCACCACCACCAGCAGCAACAAGAGCACCAGCGTGACCTGGTCCAGCCCGTCCACGATCAGCCCGCCTGTGGTGGCGTCCAGATCGCCACGTCTGCGGTATGGACCTTCCTGGGCAGCAAGCCAGCGGCGAGGAAGGTGTCGGCAATGCGTTGCTGCTCGCCCAGCAAATCCGGCCTGACGGCGCGCACCTCGTAGCTGCGGCGACCATTGGCCAGCGCGATGGTGTCGGCATCCAGTCCCCACAGCGGCGCCAGGAAGGCGGCTGCCTCCCTGGGCTGCTGCTTGACCCAGGCACCGGTCTTCCTGAGTTGGTCAAAGACCACGCGCAAGACCTCCGGCCGTGCCTGGGCGAAGCTGGAGGAGGCCAGGTAGTAACGCTGGTAGTCGGCCACGCCGCGGCCATCGGCCAGGATGCGCACCTGCGACTGCCGCTGTACGCCCGCCAGGAAGGGATCCCAGGTGACCCAGGCATCGACGCTGCCACGCTCGAAGGCGGCGCGTCCGTCAGCCGGCGAGAGATAGGCCGCCTCGACGTCGGAAAATGCCAGGCCCGCCTTCTCCAGCGTGGCAATCAGCAGGTAGTGCACGCCAGCGGCCTTGGTGACCGCGACCTTCCTGCCCTTGAGATCGGTGACCTTGCGCAGCGGCGAATCGGCGCGCACGACGATGGCTTGCGCGGCCGGCGAGGGCGCCTCCTGGGCGACATAGGCCAGTTGCGCGCCAGCGGCCTGGGCAAAGACCGGTACCGTGTCGGCGACATCGGCGCTGAGATCGACCCCGCCCACGTTGAGTGCTTCCAGCAGCGGCAGGCCACTGGTGAATTCGTGCCAGCTGATCTTCGCACCGGTTGGTGCGAGCAGCTTCTCCAGCGTGCCGTTGGCCTTGAGGATGGTCAGCAGGGTCGACGACTTCTGGTAGCCGATGCGAATGTTCTTGTTGCTGGCCTGTGCCAGTACATGGGCGGGTGCCAGGGCGGCAAGTCCCAGCCCGGCGCCGGTTTGCAGCAGCCGGCGGCGGCCAGGATCGAAAGAGGTAGTGGTCATGGGAAGGAGGGCAATGGTGGTCAGGACTTCTGGCTGGACTGCCGGCGCGCGTCGCGCCAGCCCAGGCTCTTGTGTTCGATGGTGCGCAGCAGGCCGTCGCTGAGCTTGCCCAGTACGGCCAGGATCAGGATGGCGGCCAGCACCAGATCGGGGCGGCCGCTCTCGCGGCCGTCCGAGAGCAGGTAGCCCACGCCGCGCGTGGCAGCAATCAGTTCGGCCGCCACCAGGAACATCCACGCCAGGCTCAGGCCGCCGCGCAAGCCCGCGAACAGGTAAGGCAGGGCTGCCGGCAGCAGGATGTGGCGGATCAACGCACCCTGGCCCAGGCCGGAACTGGTGCCCACCTCGATGAGCTTGTGGTCGATGTCACGAATGCCCGCCACCAGGTTCAGGTAGACCGGGAAGAAGGCACCGATGGCGATGAGCACCACCTTGGGCGTCTCATCGATGCCCAGCCACAGCAGCAGCAGGGGAATCCAGGCCAGGCTGGGAATGGCGCGCAGGGCCTGGAAACTCGGCTCCAGCCAGGCTTCGGCACGCCGGCTGATGCCTACCAGCAGGCCCAGTGCGATGGCCAGCAGGCTGCCGATGGCAAAGCCTGCCACCACGCGCGCCAGGCTGGCGGCGATGTGTGGCAGCAGTTCGCCGCGCACGGCCAGCGACCACAGGGTGTGCGCCAGTTCGCTGGGTGGTGGCAGCAGGCGCGCCGGGATCCAGTCCAGGCGCGCGCTCAGCTCGGCCAGCAACAGCAGGGCCAGCGGCAGGATCGCGCCGGTGAAGCGTCGCGGCCGGTAGCCGTCGTCAGCGGGCCAGCCCTGGCGCCGCAGGCGGGTTGCCGCTGCCTGTGCCGTCACCGGTGCAGGAGCGGCAGGTGCTGCCATGGTGATTGCGGCCTGGTCGCTCATCGCCTCAGGCCTTCACCACGCCCTGCGCATAGGAGGGATCGATGAGCGCGTTGATGGTGCGTGGCAGGTCGGTACCGCTCTTGACCAGGTCTTCTTCGATCAGGATGGGCGCAGCCGCGCGCAGGGCATCGATGTGCTCGCGGCCGATCAGCGGATGCGAGAAATCATTGCGTTTCAATTGCAGGCGCGCCACCGGCGCCGACAGTCTGGCTTCTTCGGAAAGCAGCGCCACGGTCTCGTCGGGATGGGCGATGATCCAGGCGCGTGCCCGTTCATAGGCGGCGATCACACGCCTGACCTGGTCCGGATGACGGGCCGCGAAACCGTCGCTGACGTTGAGGAAGCCGTAGGTATTGAAATTGACGTTGCGATAGATCAGGCGCGAACCAGCCTCCAGCTCGCTGGCCGCCAGATGCGGGTCGAGGCCGGCCCAGGCCGCCACGCGGCCCTGCTCCAGCGCGGCGCGACCATCGGCGTGCTGCAGGTGGACGATCTCCACGTCGCTCTTCCTGAGTCCGTTCTCATGCAATGCGCGCAGCAGGAACAGGTAGGGATCGGTCCCCTTGGTGGCGGCAATCTTCTTGCCCTTGAGCTCGGTGATGGCCTTGACCGGCGAATCCTTGGCCACGGCCAGCGCGGTCCATTCGGGACGCGAATAGATGTAGACCGCCTTGACCGGATTGCCATTGGCGCGTGCCAGCAAGGCCGCCAGGCCGGCGGTGCTGCCGAAGTCGACGCTGTCGCTGTTGAGGTATTCGAGGGCGCGGTTGCTGCCCTGGCTCAAGACCCACTTGACCTCGGTGCCTTGCGCCTTGAGATCGTCTTCCAGCCAGCCGAACTTGCGCAGCACCAAGCTGGGCGGCGAATAGGTGGCGTAGTCGAGACGGATGATCTTGGGAGGCTGGGCTGCGCGCGCGCTCAGGGGCGCCGCACCCAGCACGGCCGCGCCGAGCGCGGCCGGCGCCAGGCCGAGGAAGTGTCTGCGTTGCATGGGGTCCGTTCTTGTCGTGTTGGGTGACCCGGGCAAGCAGCCCGGGCAGGACAAACCAGACCCACACTCTAAGGACGAAGCCGATGCGGCAGAACGACTATTTTCGCGCTTGAATATGCGCTTTGCGCATGTCCCCGGCAGGCCGGGACACCCGCCCTTGCTGCCTTACGGCAGGCACAGCTCGAACAGGGCGCCGCCATCGGCATGATTGGAAAGACGCGCTTCGCCGTGCCGCGTTTCCTTGTTGTGGGCGGTGGCAATCGCATTGCACAGGTCCATGCCCAGGCCGGTGGAGGGTTTCTTCTCCTGGGTGCCGATGCCGGGGCCATCGTCGCGTACAGTGAAGACCACGCCGCCTTCATCCTGGTTGCGACAGCCCACCGCAATGTGCGCGCGCGCGAAGCGGCTGGCGTTCTGGAGCGCGGCTTCCAGCGCCAGCGCGACCAGGTGTTCGTCGAAGAAGCCGATGATCGGCATCCCGGTCTCGTCGACCTCCAGGGTGATATCGCTCCCGTTGCGATTGACGCCATGCTCACGCACCAGTGCGTCGAGGAAGTCCAGCGGCGACACCGCCTCCACCTGGGCGCGCAGGCCCTGCGAGTCGGCCTTGTACAGGGTCAGGAAGGCAATCAGCTTTTCCTGCAGGGCCAGGCAGGTGACATGGGCCTGCTGGGCAGGCGGCACGTCCTCGGACAGACGGCGCAGTTCGCCCTCCAGCACGCCCAGGGAGTTCTTGATGTCGTGAATGATGATCGCGGCCAGCTTGGGATCCATGGTCAGCTCTTCGGGGCTACTTTACTGAGGGTATCGCGCAGGAACTTGTGCATCTTGGCGACTCTATCGTTACCAGGGATCAGGCGATCCAGGGTGGCCAGGTAACGCCGCACACGCTTGACGTATTCCTCGTTCCAGCCGCGCTGGCTCATCCACAGCAAGTGTAGCTGCGCCGAGGCCAGCAGCACGCCGGTATTCTCGGGCATGCTCGCCAGTGCCTCCTCCAGCTTGGCCAGCGATTCATCGGGTTTGGCGCTGCGCATGAGGGCATTGGCCTCGGCGATGACGGACATGCACTGCTTGACGGCGCCATCGATGAGATCCTCAGCCAGGTTGGCGCGACCGGTGTCGGCCAGCACCTTGCGGGCCAGCATCTGCAGGGTCTTGTTCTCGTGGTCGGACTTGACGACATCGGCGATGAGCTTGGCGCCTTCCTCATCCTTGCCCATCGAGAAGGCGGCCTTGGCCAGTGCCAGTGCGGCGACGTCGGAGTTGTCGCGGCCTGCGGCCTGGCGTGCCGCTTCAAAGGCTTGCTGGGCCGAGATCGTGTCGCCCAGCTGCACATAGGCCTGGGCCTGCACGGCCGCCTGGGCCGAGACGAACATGCTGGATTCCTCGTAGCGGCGCGGCGCGCTTTCCAGCAGGCGCAGGGCGGCATCGGGGTCGCCGCTGTCGATATGCACCTGCGCCAGCGAGAGCAGGTCGGTGGGTTGCGCGGTCAGCGATCCCTTGGTGTGCTTGAGTACCTTGTCATAGGCGTCGCGGGCCTGGTCCAGGTGGCCACTGCGATAGGCCACGTCGCCCACCAGGCGGCTGCGGCGGGCCGAGGGGATGATCTCGGACGACTTGGTCAGCGCCTCCAGTGCGCCTTCCTGGTTGCCCTGGGCTTCATCGATCTGCGCCATCAGGTCGTAGGCGGCGATGAACTGCTTGTTCTGCTCCAGCACATCGGAGACGATCACGCGCGCGTCATCCATCTGGCCGGCCACGATGTTGCAGCGTGCCAGGCCGATCTTGGCCCACACCAGGTCGTCGCGCATGCCCAGGGCCTGCTTGTAGACCTCGCGCGCCTCGTCGATGCGGCGCTGGTCAATCAGCAGCGTGCCCTTGGTCTTCATGATCTCGACGATCCACTTGGGCGCGCTCTTGAGGACGTTGTCGCATTCGACGATGGCGCCGGTGAAATCCTTGCGCTTCATCTTCTCGGTCACCGGCAGCATGGCGTGCTGCTTTTCCAGCAGGCGGTCGACGCGCTCGGCGATGCGGCTGGCCGTCAGCGGCTTGAGCATGTAGGCATCGGGCTGGAACTCGGCGGCGCTGGCCACCAGGTTGTAGCCGCTTTCGGCGGTCACCATGATGAACATGCAGGTCGGCGAAAGCATGTTCTGGGTGCGGAAGAACTCCAGCAGTTGCTGGCCGTTGCTTTCCTTGTTGAGGTTGTAGTCGCAGATGATCAGGTCATAGGTGCCGGATTGCACGAAGCGGATCGCTTCGTCGGGCGTGCCGGCCTGGTCGACCTTGGTCACGCCGAGCTGTCCCAGGTGCATGCGGATGTTCTGACGCATCGTCGGCATGTCGTCGATGATCAGGCTGCGCAGGGCGCTGATATGGCTAAAGGGCACTAAACTCATGGGAACAGTCTGTCAAACAATCTTCGGTCTTTAAATGTTGCCTGATCGCAATTCGCGGCAAGATGATGCAATTATTCAGTCATATTGGCGCAGAACTGACGATTTTTTCTTTTCAATTCGCGAGTGTGCCGTTTTTTTGCCTTGCTTGCATCATTCCTCTGCTGTTTCTGCCGAATTGAGGAAGCGCAGTCTCATATAATTGTGGTTTTCGTCTCGCCGTTTTCCTCAGGGCGAACAAAAACGCTTGCACCGATCACTGTTTTTTTATACAGTATCGATCTATCGGGGCAGCGACTCGGCTCGACGCCAGTCTGGATGCCTCTGGGCAATGCCTGCACGACCCTCCCCCCTTCTTCACGACATTTTGCCGAGAGAGATTTATGGACGACAAGAAAGCTGCAAACAACTCTGAGAAGAGCAAGGCGCTGGCCGCCGCGTTGGCGCAGATTGAAAAGCAGTTTGGCAAGGGCTCGGTGATGCGCATGGAAGATGGCGCCGTCGCCGAGGAAATCCAATCGGTCTCCACGGGTTCCCTGGGCCTGGACATTGCGCTGGGCATTGGCGGCCTGCCACGTGGCCGCGTGGTCGAGATCTACGGTCCGGAATCGTCCGGCAAGACCACGCTGACCCTGCAATCGATTGCCGAGATGCAGAAGCTGGGCGGCACCTGCGCCTTCATCGACGCCGAGCACGCGCTGGACGTCACCTATGCCCAGAAGCTGGGTGTGAACCTGAACGACCTGCTGATCTCGCAGCCCGACACCGGCGAACAGGCCCTGGAAATCACCGATGCGCTGGTACGCTCGGGGGCGGTCGACCTGATCGTGGTGGACTCGGTGGCGGCACTGACCCCGAAGGCCGAAATCGAAGGCGACATGGGCGACTCCCTGCCCGGCCTGCAAGCCCGCCTGATGTCGCAGGCGCTGCGCAAGCTGACCGGCAGCATCAACCGCACCAACACCACCGTCATCTTCATCAACCAGATCCGCATGAAGATCGGTGTCATGTTCGGCAACCCGGAAACCACCACCGGTGGTAACGCACTGAAGTTCTACGCCTCGGTGCGTCTGGACATCCGTCGTACTGGTTCGATCAAGTCGGGTGACGAAGTCATCGGCAGCGAAACCAAGGTCAAGGTCGTCAAGAACAAGGTGGCGCCGCCGTTCCGCGAAGCCCACTTCGACATCCTGTATGGCGAAGGCACTTCCCGCGAAGGCGAGATCCTGGACCTGGGCTCCGAGCACAAGATCGTGGAAAAGTCCGGTGCCTGGTACAGCTACAACGGCGAGCGCATCGGTCAGGGCAAGGACAATGCCCGTAACTACCTGAAGGAACATCCGGAACTGTCGCGCGAGATCGAGAACAAGGTCCGCGTTGCCCTGGGCGTTCCCGAGCTGGCCAGCGGTGCCGCTGAAGCACAGGCATCCTGATCTGACTTTCAAGCGTCTTCATGGCGGCAAGGTTTGCCTGAGCCGCTGACGCCTTGAAGGCGCTTGTCCGCCCCGTCTGCTGTGATCCCGACTGTGGTCGGGCTGCGGTGGACGGGGGTAGCAAGAGCGCGGCAGGTCGTGATCGTCGTATCGGCTGCGTTTGTCTTACTGGCACCATCCGCAACAGTCCTACCATTTGCACCATCCGCATCATGTTTTATTCGTCTCAACGTCCGTGTCGTCGAAAGTCATGCCTAGACCGCCGATCAGCCTGAAAGCACGGGCGCTCAAGTACCTCTCTTCACGTGAGCACAGTCGCCTGGAACTTGCGCGTAAGCTTGCCCCTTACGCGCAAGAGGGTGACGACATCGAGGCCTTGCTCCAGTGGCTGGAGCAATCCCGTTTCCTATCCGAAGAACGTTTTTCCGAATCCCTGGTGCATCGCCGCTCGGCGCGCTACGGCAACCAGCGCATCCTCTCGGAGCTGCACGGCCATGGCATCGAGGGTGAGGCGCTCAGCGAACTGAAGGCCGATCTGGCCGCCGGCGAGGGTGAACGTGCCGCCCTGGTGTTGCGCCGCAAATTCAGCGCTCCCCCCCCTGATGCCGAGACCCGGGCCAAGCAGATGCGCTTCCTGCAGCAGCGCGGTTTTTCCCATCGCAGCATCCGCGAAGCCTTCCAGACAGCCTGGGTCGACGAGGATGATCAGGCCTGAACGGTATCGTCCGTCCCGCGCTTCTCCTGCCGCCTGGCAATTCCCGGTCTTTCTTGGCAATGTTAGCGCTACCGGCTTTCAGGGCGGCCGGCCTGTGCTAAAATTCGGAAGTTTTTGCTGCGGCGCGCAAGCCTGAGGAGATATCGTTTGTTGCCGGTTGATTAAAACGGCGCCGCGATGTAAGGCCCACGACAGCAGCAAGGATGGATAATGCGAACGCTTCGGCGCAAGCTGGCGCGTTTCGAATATCAGACCAACTAAAGCAGACGGCATGCACATGCCCAATTCGACGAATTCTCTTGCAACCCGCGCAGCTCACGCCTGCGCCTGTCCCCATCCGGCAACGGAGACGACACCCGCCTGCGGGTTGCAGTCTGCTTTCGTGTGGACCGGCATTGCGCCGGACACCGAATTTCAATCCGGCAAGTTCTATTCATTCAGTGTCTAAAGGGAAGCTCCCATGAAAATCCATGAGTATCAGGGTAAAGAAATCCTGCGCCAGTTCGGCGTAACCGTGCCGCGCGGCATTCCGTGCATGTCGGTCGACGAAGTCGAAGCGGCAGCCAAAGAGCTGGGCGGTCCGGTGTGGGTCGTGAAAGCCCAGATCCATGCAGGCGGTCGCGGCAAGGGCGGCGGCGTGAAGGTGGCCAAGTCGATCGAACAGGTCAAGGAATACGCCAACCAGATCATGGGTATGCAGCTGATCACCCACCAGACCGGCCCCGAAGGCCAGAAGGTGCGTCGCCTGCTGGTCGAAGAAGGCGCTGACATCAAGAAGGAACTGTACGTTTCCCTGGTGACCGATCGCGTGTCGCAAAAGGTCGTGCTGATGGCCTCCAGCGAAGGTGGCATGGACATCGAGGAAGTTGCCCACAGCAACCCGGAAAAGATCCACAACGTCATCATCGATCCGATCGATGGCCTCACCGATGCACAAGCCGATGACGTGGCCGCCAAGATCGGCGTGCCTGCAGCCTCCATCCCGGCCGCTCGCCAGAACCTGCAAGGCCTGTACAAGGCTTACTGGGAAACCGACGCTTCCCTGGCTGAAATCAATCCCCTGATCCTGACCGGCGACGGCAAGGTCATCGCCCTGGACGCCAAGTTCAACTTCGACTCCAACGCCCTGTACCGTCACCCGGAAATCGTCGCCTACCGCGACCTGGACGAAGAAGATCCGGCCGAAGTCGAAGCCTCCAAGTTCGACCTGGCCTACATCTCCCTGGACGGCAACATCGGCTGCCTGGTCAACGGCGCCGGCCTGGCCATGGCCACCATGGACACCATCAAGCTGTTCGGCGGCGAGCCGGCCAACTTCCTGGACGTGGGCGGCGGTGCCACCACCGAGAAGGTCACCGAAGCCTTCAAGATCATGCTGAAGAACCCCGAACTGAAGGCCATCCTGGTCAACATCTTCGGCGGCATCATGCGCTGTGACGTGATCGCCGAAGGCGTGATCGCTGCTTCCAAGGCAGTCTCGCTGAAGGTGCCTCTGGTGGTGCGCATGAAGGGCACCAACGAAGACCTGGGCAAGAAGCTGTTGGCCGATTCCGGTCTGCCGATCATCTCGGCCGACTCCATGGAAGAAGCCGCACAAAAGGTCGTGGCAGCTGCCAAGTAAGTAACCCAATACGAAAGCCTGCGCGGCCAGAGCCGCCGGCTGCATGGTTTTGCAGCACCGGACGCCGCCAGCGGCGCAGGCATCACAGTCAAGGAAGAGAAATGTCGATCCTCATCAACAAAGACACCAAGGTCATCACCCAAGGTATCACCGGCAAGACCGGCCAGTTCCACACCCGCATGTGCCGCGACTACGCGAACGGCAAGAATGCCTTCGTGGCTGGCGTGAACCCCAAGAAGGCCGGTGAAGACTTCGAAGGCATCCCCATCTATGCCAACGTGAGCGAAGCCAAGAACGCCACGGGCGCTACCGTGTCGGTGATCTACGTGCCGCCCGCCGGCGCTGCTGCTGCCATCTGGGAAGCTGTCGAAGCCGACCTGGACCTGGCCATCTGCATCACCGAAGGCATCCCTGTCCGTGACATGCTGGCCCTGAAGGACCGCATGGCCAAGTCCGGTTCCAAGACCTTGCTGCTGGGCCCGAACTGCCCCGGCCTGATCACCCCGGACGAAATCAAGATCGGCATCATGCCGGGTCACATCCACAAGAAGGGTCGTATCGGCGTGGTTTCCCGCTCCGGCACCCTGACCTATGAAGCCGTGGGTCAGCTGACCGCCCTGGGCCTGGGTCAATCCTCTGCCGTCGGTATCGGTGGCGACCCGATCAACGGCCTGAAGCACATCGACGTGATGCAGGCCTTCAACGACGATCCGGACACCGATGCCGTCATCATGATCGGTGAAATCGGTGGTCCTGACGAAGCCAACGCAGCGCGCTGGATCAAGGACAACATGAAGAAGCCGGTGGTTGGCTTCATCGCCGGCGTCACCGCGCCTCCGGGCAAGCGCATGGGCCACGCAGGCGCGCTGATCTCCGGCGGTGCCGACACCGCCGAAGCCAAGCTGGCCATCATGGAAGAGTGCGGCATCAAGGTGACCCGCAACCCGTCCGAGATGGGCCGCCTGCTGAAGTCGGTGCTGTAAGCATCCGACTACGCCAGCCCGGGCGGGTGCCGCTGGTACCGGCCCGACTGGCAGTAATGACAACATCGGCAACATCGGCAACACAGCAAGTCAAGCATGGGGAGCTGCGGCTCCCCATGTCGTTTTCCGGCACACTTCGCGGTGACAGAGTTCATCCTGCCACGCGCTCCCGTTCCGGGTGCGCCCCCACTGAGGAAACCCATGGAATTCCTGGCGAACCTGAACTGGATCGCAGTCGGCCAGATCATCCTGATTGATCTCCTGCTCGGTGGCGACAACGCCATCGTCATTGCCCTGGCCTGTCGCAACCTGCCCGACCGCTTGCGCATGAAGGGCATCGTCTGGGGCACGGCGGGCGCCATTGCCATCCGCATTGCCCTGATTGCCTTCGCGGTGACCATGCTGCAGCTGCCTTACCTGAAGCTGGTCGGTGGCATCCTGTTGCTGTGGATAGGGGTGAAGCTGCTCAACGAGCAGGAGGATCACGCCGATATCGATGGCAGCGAGCGCCTGTGGGGCGCCGTCAAGACGGTCATCGTGGCCGACCTGGTGATGAGCCTGGACAACGTGATCGCCATCGCCAGTGCCGCCGAACAGGCGGCCGGCGAGCATCGGCTGATGCTGGTCGTCTTCGGCATCGTGGTCAGCATTCCCATCATCGTCTGGGGCAGCACGCTGGTCTTGAAATTGATGGAACGGTTCCCAGTTATCGTCACGCTGGGCGCGGCCTTGCTGGGCTATATTGCCGGCGGCATGATCTTCGGCGACACTGCCATCCGGTCCTTGTTGCAGGGCTTCATCGCGCAGACCGAATTCGTCCTGCCCGGCGCCGAGGTGCATCTGAGCCTGCCCGGCCTGGTGGGCGCGATCGGAGTGGTGCTGGTCGGCACGAGCCTGAAGCGCCGGAAGTCCGCAGGGCAGACCGGCTAGTCACCTGTCGCTGCCTGCCAAGGCAAGCAGGCGGGCGCGCGCGCGAAGGGCATGTTTGACACACCTCAGCGCCGGAGCCGATCGAATCTGCTACTTTGCAATTTTTTCGCTTGGCCGCATTGTGGGTGCTGCCCATACTGGCAACGCCATTTTATTTCTCACGGGGATCCCATGAAACCAGTCGTACCCAATAAATCGCAACAAGGCTTCACCCTGCTCGAACTGATGGTGACGCTGGCCATCGTCGGCATTCTCGCCATGCTGGGCGCCTCGCAATACCAGGATTACATCGCCCGCGCCCGCGTCTCGGAAGGCTTCAACCTGGCCGAGCCCTACAAGCTGGCGATAACCGAGCAGATCAGCTCCAACAATGGCGTCTTCACCGTGGCCCAGCTGGGCCTGCCGTCCTTCACGGCCACCGACAACGTGCAGAAGATCGAGGTCTCGCCCATGGAAACCCGTGGCGTGGGCGGTGTCATCACCATCACCTATGGCCCGCGCGTGGGCAATGGCGGCACGCTGACCCTGACGCCGACGATCGCCTCCGGCACCATCCAGTGGCAATGCGCCGCTGCCGGCGCCAAGGCGGCATCGACCCCGGAAGGCGCGACCGCCAATACCGGCTTCGTGGCGGGTACGCTGGAAGCCAAGTACGCCCCGGCCAACTGTCGTGGCGCCTGATGGCGCAGCGCCAACGACGTCATGAAAAAACGCGCCTGAGGGCGCGTTTTTTGTGGGCCGGCCGGGTGGTCGCTCAGGGGCGTTCCATGTGGATGTCGCTCTTGCCGCCGCGCTTTTCGATGACGCAGATATCGCTCATCACCATGGTCTTGTCGACCGCCTTGCTCATGTCGTAGACGGTCAGGAGGCCAATCTGCACGGCCGTCAGTGCCTCCATCTCGACCCCGGTCTTGCCGAAGGTTTCCACGCGCGCGGTACAGCGCACCGAGGCGCTGGCGGCATCGGTCTCGAAGTCGACCGAGACATGCGTCAGGGCCAGCGGATGGCACAGCGGGATCAGCTCGCCCGTGCGCTTGGCGGCCATGATGGCGGCGATGCGGGCAATGCCCAGCACATCGCCCTTCTTGGCAGTGCCGGTTTCGATGATGGCCAGCGTGGCCGGCTGCATGCGGATCACGCCGCTGGCGACGGCTGTGCGATGGGTCTCGTTCTTGGTGCCGACATCGACCATGTGGGCTTGCCCGCCCTGGTCGAAATGGGTGAGGCCGCCATTGGGGGCGTGTTCGCCGGATGTGCTCATGGGTGGTTCGCCGAAAGTGAAATGGGAGCGGAGGAGGGGGTATCATAGCAGGCAGCCAGCCGCACGCTGCACGATACACACGACCATTTCCAACCGTCTTCGTCCATGCCACGCACCGTCACCGAGACCGACCGCCGTACTTCCCGACCTGCGCGCAAGATGCTAGCGCGCGCCTTGAGCGCTGCGCTGCTGTTGCTACCGGCGGCACCGCTGACGCTGGTGCCGGGCCCAGGCGTGGCGCAGGGCTTGCCCACGCTGGGCGATACCGAACGCGAAGGCCTGTCGCCGCTGATGGAGCGCAAGCTGGGCGAGGAAATCATGCGCGATATCCGCAGCGACCGCGACTATGTCGATGACGGCCCGGTGTCGGAGTACCTCAACAATTTCGGCCTGAACCTGGTCGGCATTCATCCCGAGGTGCGCGGCGAGGCCGGCTTCGATTTCCAGTTCTTCATGGTGCGCGATCCCATGCTGAACGCCTTCGCGTTGCCAGGTGGCTTCATCGGCGTCAACAGCGGCCTGGTGCTGGCGGCGCAGTCGGAGTCCGAACTGGCCGGGGTGATGTCGCACGAGATCGGCCACGTAGCCCAGCGTCACATCGCCCGCATGCTGGGCCAGCAGAAGCAGAATTCCATGATCCAGCTGGCGGCCATCGTGTTGGGCGCGCTGGCCGGTGTCTCCAAGGCCGGTGGCGATGCCGCCATGGCCACCATGATGGGTGGCACCGGGCTGGCCGTGCAGCGCCAGCTCAACTTCAGCCGGGATGCCGAACGCGAGGCCGATCGCATCGGCTTCCAGATCATGCGCGATGGCGGCTTCGATCCATCCGGCATGGTGACCTTCTTCGGGCGCCTGCAGGCCGCTTCGCGCAACTACAGCGATGTGGTGCCGCCCTACCTGATGACGCACCCGCTGACCACCGAGCGGATCGCCGATATCCAGGCGCGCATCCGCGAGCAGCGCTACAAGCAGCGGGTGGACAATCCCGAGTTCCAGCTGGTGCGTGCGCGTACCCAGGTGCTGCAGAACGATACGGTACAGGGCCTGCGCGATTCGGCCGAGAAATTCCAGGAACAGCTGAAGCAGAATACCAAGCTGCAGACCGCCGCGGCCAAGTACGGCCTGGCCTACGTGTACTACCGCCAGAACAGGTTCGAGCAGGCCGAGGCCATGCTCAAGGAAGCCCAGGAAGCGGCCATTCCCTTGAAGACCGGCATCATGTTCGGCAGCCTGGACATCGATATCAGAATCGCCCGCAAGCAGTCCCAGCAAGCCGTCCAGCTGGCCGACAGCCTGCGCCAGCAATTCCCGATCTCGCGTACCATCGCGCGCCAGTATGCCGATGCGCTCATCAGTGCGCGTCGCACGGATGAGGCGGTGGCCTACCTGCGCGACCAGGCCCAGCTCTACCGTTCCGATGCCCAGGTCCAGCAGTTGCTGGCCAAGGCTTACGCGGCGCAGGGCAAGCAGGCCCTGCAGCATCTGGCGCTGGCTGAATCGTATGCACTCAATGGCAGCTTGCTGGCCGCCATCGAACAGTTGGGCATCGCCCGTCGCGCACCCGATGCGAGCTTCTACGACCAGTCACAGATCGATGCCCGCGAGCGCGAGTGGAAGGCGCAGTGGAAGGACCAGCAGAAAGACCTGAAGGAGCGCAGCTAGGCCCGCGTCAGGGTTGGCGGGGCAGGGCGACGAAGCCGAAGAGTTGTGCAATATCGCTCGCCGCAACCCGCTGCAGTGGCAAGGGTTGTGCGTGTGGGCAGAACCGTGGCGCGATGCCGTCGTCGCCTTCCAGCCAGCGCAACAGCGCCTCCTCGTCGGCACCGGTGTCGGCAACAGGGGCGACCTGCAAGGCAGGCAGCAGATGGACCAGATCGCGGTCATCCACGCCAGCCACCTGCTCGCCGGCGCGCAGGTAGAGGCGTCCCTGCTCATCCATCCATGCCGCTTCGACGGCGCCGAATGCTTCCCCGGTATGCAGCAGCAGTGACGGCAGTCCCTCTGTCCTCGGCTGCGTGCGCAGGATGCGTGGCATCCATTCGATATCCACATAGACCCGTTGCGGGCCGTTCTGGAAGTACCAGCGGCCTTGCTCGTCATGGGCATAGTTGCGTTCGATGAAGGCCAGCAGGGCCGGATGGCGGATCGGTTCGCCCGCCAGGCCCAGCTGCTGTGTGCGCTCATCACGCATGCGCCAGCCGCCGCGAGCATCCAGGCGCAGCCAGCCGAAGCAGTGCGGCACATCGGGCCATTTGCGCATGGCCTGGCGCACGATGTCATCCACGGCGGTGCTCCGGTTGCTGGGCGAAGGCGGAGCCGTCCTTGCCCTCCAGGAAGTGCAGCAGCCGTCGTGGCAGCCAGGCCAGGCTGCCCGGTGGTCCACCTGCGGCAAAGCCGACGTGACCGCCCTGGGCCGGGTACTCCAGCACCACGTCCGGCGCCGCCGAGCGTGGCAGGTGGCGCGCCGGCAGGAAGGGGTCGTTCTGGGCATTGAGCACCAGGGTGGGGACCGTGATGTCATGCAGGATGTGCTTGGCGCTGGCGCGGTCCCAGTAGTCGTCGGTATTGCGGTAGCCGTGCAGGGGCGCGGTGACCACGTTGTCGAAGGCATACAGGTCGCGCGCCGACAGCACGGCCTCGCGGTCGAACAGGCCGGGGAACTGCTCAAGCTTGGCCAGGCACTTGGGGCGCAAGGTGCGCAGGAACACCCAGGTGTAGAGCCGGTTGAAGCCGCTGGCCAGCGCCGTACCGCCACCGGCCAGGTCCAGTGGTGCCGACACCGCGCAGGCGGCGTCGACGATCTCCGCCTCGTGCTGCGACTCGCCCAGCCAGCGCAACAGCGCATTGGCGCCCAGCGACACGCCGCAGGCATACAGGTGCGTGGCGGCCAGGTCCTGCTGGCGTTGCTTGAGGCGGCGAAGGATCCAGTCCAGCTCCATGCTGTCACCGGAGTGATAGAAGCGCGGCGCCAGGTTGATCTCGCCCGAGCAGCCACGGAAATGCGGGATCGCGCCGTGCCAGCCGCGTCGCTGTACCTCGGCCATCAGCGCGCGGCTGTAGTGGCTGTCGGAAGACCCTTCCAGTCCATGGAACAGCACCACCAGCGGCCGCCCGGGCTGGCCGTCGACGAAGTCGATATCGACGAAGTCGCCATCGGGCGCTGCCCAGCGTTCTCGCCGATACGTGACCGCAGGCTTGGCCAGGAAGGTCGAGGGATAGATGGTCTGGAGGTGGCCACCGGGAAGCCAGCGGGGCGGGACGTAATGCATGGGACTGCCTTGCTCGGGAATGCCGGGTCGATGATCAAACGGGATGGAATCAATGCAGCATGGCGCCGCTGACGATGGCCTCCATCGGTGCGGCACCAGGCGCCACCGAGGCGTGGTGCATCACCATGCGCCAGCCCAGCGCGGTCTTGAGGTAGACGTTGGTGGCGATCACATGGACGTCGGGCTGCTCCTGGGGACCGTGGTCGATTTCCTCGATGATGCTGTGGACGGCGGTCATCATGTTCTGTGTCGCATGCAACTGGCGCGGACGGATATGCAGGCCACCATTGCCGAGGATGTCTTCCCAGACCGAGCGGATCTCGGCATGCCCGACCAGGCGTAGCGCACCGGGATGGATGCAGACGATTTCCTCGTCGTCGGCCCACAGGTCCATGAGGGCATCCAGGTCGGCGCGGGCGAGGGCGTCGTAGTAGGCGGCTTCGATCTCGTCGGGCGAGCCATGGATCAGTTTGGTACGCGGCATGACAATCTCCGGGTCAGATGAAAAGAGGGCCTTGCGGGCCCTCTCGTGTCTGGCGTGTTCGCCTGGATCAGTGGTGGCCCTTGACCACGGTGCCCGGTTTCAACTGGTACTGGGTGCCGCAGTACGGGCATTTGGCCGCGCCGTGCGCATCCAGTTCCAGGAACACGCGCGGGTGCGAGTTCCAGCTGGTCATGCTGGGGTTGGGGCAGTGGGCCGGCAGGTCTTTTCCTTCGAGCAGGACCACGGCCTGCGATGCTTGAGCTTGGCTCATCTTGTTCTCCGTAGATAAAGCGTTGGGGCGTGAAACATTGAAAACGGTGTCGGATGGTGCAGCACTTGTCTTTTCCACCGCGCCAGTGAGCCGGGGCGGGACGTGTGTGCACTGCGGCGACCTCCATTTTAGCGGATTCACTCGAGCAAAAACTTTCATCTGTAGAATGATCGGCCTGAGTAAAAATGTCATACAACACGCATCACATGCCGACGGCCCTCATTTGCCGCGGCAGTTCGTTCAATCAAGCGCAAAACGGAACAAGAATGCAGAAGGAGACAGGCGAGGCTGCCTCAGGGGACTGCCACAGTCCCGGGAGCGATCCGCGCCACATCGAGAAGCAGGCCTTCCAGGAAGGCTGGCGTGCCAGCGCCTCGACCATCCCGGCAGTGCTGGCCTGGGGCATGGTATCGGGGATGGCCATGGTCAAGTCGGGCATGAGCATCTTCCAGTCACTGGGCATGAGCCTGCTGGTCTATGCCGGCTCGGCCCAGTTTGCGGTGCTGCCGCTGTTGGCAGTGGGGACGCCGCTGCTGGTGGTGTTCTTCACGGCGATGATCGTGAACCTGCGCTTTGTCATCTTCTCTGCCGCCGTGGCGCCGCATTTCGAGCATCTGCCCTGGTATCGCCGCATCTGGTACGGTTTTTTCAACGGCGATATCTCGATGGCCTTCTTTCCGCAACGCTTCCCACCCTCTACTTTCGGTCAACCGGCCGGCAAGATCGGCTATTTTGCCGCCATCTGCTATCCCGGCTGGGTGGCCTGGCAACTCGGCGCGAGCATCGGCATCCTGCTGGCCAGCCAGATCCCGGAGAGCTGGAACATCGGTTTTGCCGGCACCCTGGCCCTGATCGCCATCATGATCCCCATGACCAGCAACCTGCCGGCGCTGGCCGGGGTGGTGGTGTCGGGTACAGTGGCCGTGCTGGCCCTGGGCTTGCCGTACCGGCTGGGTTTGCTGATGGCCATGGTGCTGGGCATGGCGACGGCCTTGCTGGTTGATAAATTGCTTCCTGGCAACGACAAGGAAGAGGGAGTCACGGCATGAGCGAATGGTATGTCTGGGCCGCCATCCTCCTGATGACCTTGTCGACCCTGCTCACACGCAGCGGCTTCTTCCTCTTCGGCCACGCCGTCAAGCTGCCGCCGCGCCTCAAGCACGCCCTCAGCTATGCGCCGGCCGCAGCCATGGCGGCCATCGTCATCCCTGATCTGGTGGTGGCGCGCGACGTCGTCGACATCAGCCTGGCCAACCCGAAGTTGCTGGCCGGCATCGGTGGCGCGATTTTCTTTGCTGCGACGCGGCATCTGTTGGGAACTATTGTGGCCGGAATGGCACTCTTTACAGTATTGCGCTGGATGTTGTGAAGTTGTCGACAACGCCGGCCAGGAATCGCCCCAATAGGCCATGCCAGCCGCCCGACCCGCCAAAAACCCGTCAGGGGAGGGGCAGGCTGGAGTAAAATACGACGTTTTTCGCCCCCTTCTCCGAATTCCTACCTATGAAATTCAACCGACTGAGCGACCTGATTTCTGCCAACCAATTGCAAGGCAAACGCGTCTTCATCCGCGCCGATCTGAACGTACCGCAGGATGATGCAGGCAATATCACCGAAGATACGCGCATCCGCGCGTCGGTGCCGGCCATTCGCGAGGCCCAGAAGGCAGGCGCTGCGGTGATGGTCACTTCCCACCTGGGTCGCCCGGTGGAAGGCGAGTTCAAGCCCGAGGATTCGCTGGCCCCGGTGGCCAAGCGCCTCTCCGAGCTGCTCGGTTCGGACGTCAAGCTGGTCGCCAACTGGGTCGACGGCGTGGACGTGCAACCCGGCCAGGTGGTGCTGCTGGAAAATTGCCGCCTCAACAAGGGCGAAAAGAAGAACAGTGACGAGCTGGCGCAAAAGATCGCCAAGCTCTGCGATATCTATGTCAATGACGCTTTCGGCACCGCGCACCGCGCCGAAGCCACCACCTATGGCGTGGCCAAGTTCGCGCCGGTGGCCTGTGCCGGCCCGCTGCTGGCGGCCGAACTGGACGCCCTGGGCAAGGCACTGAACCAGCCGGCCCGTCCGCTGGTGGCCATCGTGGCCGGCTCCAAGGTCTCGACCAAGCTGACCATCCTGAAGACCCTGGCCGCGAAGGTGGACAACCTGATCGTCGGCGGCGGCATCGCCAATACCTTCATGCTGGCTGCTGGCCTGAAGATCGGCAAGTCCCTGGCCGAGCCGGACCTGGTGGAGGACGCCAAGGCCATCATCGAACTGATGGCCAAGCGCGGCGCTTCGGTACCCATCCCCACCGATGTGGTGGTGGGCAAGGAATTCTCCCCGACCGCCGTGGCCACCGTGAAGGATGCCAAGGACGTGGCCGACGACGACATGATCTTCGACATCGGTCCCCAGACCGCAGCCGCCCTGGCCCAACAGCTGGGCAGCGCCGGCACCATCGTCTGGAACGGCCCGGTGGGCGTGTTCGAGTTCGACCAGTTCGGCGGCGGTACCGAGACCCTGGCGCGCGCCATCGCCGCCTCGCCGGGCTTCTCGATTGCCGGTGGTGGCGACACCCTGGCGGCGATCGCCAAGTACGACATCGCCGACAAGGTCGGCTACATCTCCACCGGTGGTGGCGCTTTCCTGGAATTCCTGGAAGGCAAGACCCTGCCGGCCGTCGAGATCCTGCTGCAACGCGCGCAATCAACGCAATAAGCGCAACAAGCATGAGCGGCGCCGCGCCTGCCGGGTGCGGCGCCTTGAACCTGGCAGTATCCCGGATTCTGAGTCTGAAGCATCAACAAGATGGACGCGCAGGAGACGCGCGTTCGGGGCGGAAGCTCTCCGCCTGATCGGCCCTGCATCGGGCCGGGCAGCGGGCTTCTTCATCTACAGTCGCAACCAGAAGGTTTTCATGTCCAGAGCAACAAAAATCGTCGCTACCATTGGCCCCGCGTCCAGCGACCGCGAGACACTGACTCGTATGATCCGCGCCGGCGTCGACGTCGTGCGCCTCAATTTCTCCCACGGCAAGCCGCAAGACCACATCGACCGCGCCACCCTGGTGCGCGAAGTGGCTGACGAGTGCGGCAAGAAGGTTGCCATCATGGCCGACCTGCAAGGTCCGAAGATCCGCGTGGGCAAGTTCGAGCATGGCAAGGTGATGCTGGTCAACGGCGACAAGTTCATCCTCGATTCCGATTGCCAGATGGGCAACCAGGAACGTGTGGGCCTGGACTACAAGGCCCTGCCGCGCGACCTGCGCGGCAATGACATCCTGCTGTTGAACGACGGCCTGATCGTGCTGAAGGTCGAGCGCGTGCTGGGTAACGAAATCCACACCGTGGTCGTGATCGGCGGCGAACTGTCCAACAACAAGGGCATCAACCGTCAGGGTGGCGGCCTGTCCGCCCCGGCGCTGACCGCCAAGGACATGGACGATATCAAGACCGCCATGAGCTTCCAGGCCGACTACGTGGCCGTGTCCTTCCCCAAGAACGCCACCGACATGGAAATGGCGCGCCAGCTCTCCAACGTGGCCGCCGAGCCCTTCGGCCATAAGCCGATGATGATTGCCAAGATCGAGCGTGCCGAAGCGATCCCGCTGCTGCAGGAGATCCTCGACGCCTCCGACGGCATCATGGTGGCCCGTGGCGACCTGGCCGTGGAAGTGGGCAACGCCGCCGTGCCGGGCCTGCAGAAGCGCATGATCAAGATGGCGCGCGCCTCCAACAAGCTGACCATCACCGCGACCCAGATGATGGAGTCCATGATCGTCAATGCCGTGCCGACCCGCGCGGAAGTCTCCGACGTGGCCAACGCCGTGCTGGATGGCACCGATGCCGTGATGACCTCGGCCGAGACCGCCTCCGGCAAGTATCCGGTGGAAACCGTGGAAGCCATGTCGGCCATCTGTATTGAAGCCGAGCGCTCGGACAACGTGCAACTGGATGCCGATTTCCTGAACCTGCGCTTCACCCGCGTGGACCAGTCGATCGCTTATGGTGCCCTGTTCACGGCGCACCACCTGCGCGTGAAGGCCATCGCCGCGCTCACCGAATCCGGTTCGACGGCACTGTGGATGAGCCGTCACAACATCGATATCCCGATCTTCGCGATCACCCCCAATGTCGCCACCCGCCGCAAGGCCTCGCTGTTCCGCAACGTCCATACGCTGGAACTGGCGCAGTGTCCCGACACCGAAGCCATGTTGAAGGGCGCCCAGGATCTGCTGCTGGCGCAAGGTGTGGTGCAGAAGGGGGACCTGATCGTGGCCACCTGGGGCGAGCCCATCGGCCAGGTCGGCGGCACCAATGCGCTGAAGATCCTGCGCGTTGGCGAGTACTGATTTTTTCATCGTTCTGGAGTTTCATCATGCCTCTCGTATCCATGCGTCAATTGCTGGACCACGCAGCCGAAAACGGCTACGGTCTGCCGGCATTCAACGTCAACAACCTGGAGCAGGTCACCGCCATCATGGAAGCGGCCAACGAAGTCGGTTCGCCGGTGATCATGCAAGCCTCGGCCGGCGCCCGCAAGTACGCCGGTGAAGCCTTCCTGCGCCACCTGATTTCGGCGGCCGTGGAAGCCTATCCGCATATCCCCGTGGTGATGCACCAGGATCACGGCCAGTCGCCGGCGGTCTGCATGGCCGCCATCAAGTCGGGGTTCTCTTCCGTGATGATGGATGGCTCCCTGGAAGCCGACGGCAAGTCGGTGGCCAGCTACGAGTACAACGTCGAAGTCTCGCGCAAGGTGGTCGAGTTCTCGCACGCCATCGGCGTGACCGTCGAAGCCGAACTGGGCGTGCTGGGTTCGCTGGAAACCATGAAGGGTGACAAGGAAGACGGCCACGGCGCCGACGGCACCATGACCCGCGAACAGCTGTTGACCGACGTGAACCAGGCGGCCGATTTCGTCAAGGCCACCCAGTGCGACGCACTGGCGATAGCCATCGGTACCTCGCACGGCGCCTACAAGTTCTCGCGCAAGCCCACCGGCGACATCCTGGCCATCGACCGCATCAAGGAAATCCACGCCCGCATCCCCAACACCCATCTGGTGATGCACGGTTCGTCTTCCGTCCCGCAGGAACTGCTGGCCGAGATCCGCGAATTCGGTGGCGACATGAAGGAAACCTATGGCGTGCCGGTCGAAGAGATCCAGGAAGGCATCAAGCACGGCGTGCGCAAGATCAACATCGACACCGACATCCGCCTGGCCATGACCGGTGCGATCCGTCGCTACCTGGTCGAGAACCCCGCCAAGTTCGACCCGCGCGACTACCTGAAGCCCGCCCGCGAAGCTGCCAAGCTGGTGTGCAAGGCACGCTTCCTGTCCTTCGGTTGCGAAGGCCAGGCAGGCAAGATCAAGCCGGTCTCGCTGGAGAAGATCGCCGAGAAGTACAAGAGCGGCGAACTGGCACAGATCGTCCAGTAAGCGCCAAGCAGTCAAGCGCTGGCACTAACCGACCGGAATCGCCCTGAACATGGCGGTTCCGGTTTTTGACTTTACGAAAAGACCATCATGAGCAGTCTGTACAAATCCTCGATCACTTCCCTGCCGCTGTTGGGCACTGGCAAGGTCCGCGAAAACTACGCTGTCGGCGACGACAAGTTGCTGATCGTGACGACCGATCGCCTCTCGGCCTTCGACGTCATCATGAACGAACCGATCCCCGGCAAGGGCAAGGTCTTGAACCAGATGAGCGATTTCTGGTTCGAGAAACTTGGCCACATCGTGCCCAACCACCTCACCGGTGTCGATCCGGAGTCGGTGGTGAGCCCGGCCGAAGTGGAACAGGTGCGCGGACGCGCCGTGGTGGCCAAGCGCTTGAAGCCCATCCTGGTGGAAGCCGTGGTGCGTGGCTACATCATCGGCTCCGGCTGGAAGGATTACCAGGCCACTGGCGCGATCTGCGGCATCAAGCTGCCCGCCGGCCTGCAACAGGCCTCCAAGCTGGAACAACCGATCTTCACCCCGGCCGCCAAGGCTGACCTGGGCGAACACGACGAGAACATCAGCTTCGAGGAAACCGAGCAGCGCATCGGCACCGAGCTGGCGCACAAGATCCGCGACGTCGCCATCCAGCTCTACAAGGAAGCCGCCGATTACGCCGCCACCCGCGGCATCATCATCGCCGACACCAAGTTCGAGTTCGGCCTGGATGACAATGGCGTGCTGCACCTGATGGATGAAGTGCTGACCGCCGACTCCTCGCGCTTCTGGCCGGCCGACAGCTACCAGGTCGGTATCTCGCCGCCGTCCTTCGACAAGCAGTTCGTGCGCGACTACCTGGAAACCGTCGACGGCTGGCAAAAGACCCCGCCGGCGCCGCCGCTGCCGGCTGACGTCATCGACAAGACCGGTGCCAAGTACCGTGAGGCGCTGGAGCGCCTGACCGGCAACAAGCTGAAGGACTGAAGATCATGAGCGATACCGTCAAGCCCCTGGTGGGCGTGGTCATGGGGTCGTCGTCGGACTGGGAGGTGATGCAGAATGCGGTCACCATCCTGAAGGACTTCGGCGTGCCCTTCGAAGCCCAGGTGATTTCCGCGCATCGCATGCCGGACCAGATGTTCGCCTATGCCGAGAGCGCCCGCACGCGCGGCCTGCGCGCCATCATCGCCGGTGCCGGCGGTGCCGCGCACCTGCCGGGCATGATTGCGGCCAAGACCATCGTGCCGGTGCTGGGCGTGCCGGTGCCCTCCAAGTACCTGCGCGGCGAGGATTCGCTGTTGTCCATCGTGCAGATGCCCAAGGGCATTCCGGTAGCCACCTACGCCATCGGCGAAGCGGGCGCGGCCAATGCGGCGCTGTCGGCCATCGCCATGCTGGCCACCACCGATGCGGCCCTGGCTGAAAAGCTGGAAGCCTTCCGCAAGACCCAGACGCAAGTCGCTCTCGACATGAAGTTGCCTGTATGACCTCGCAGTTTGCATCCTCTTCGGCGGCCCCCCGTGCCGCCGTGCCTTCCACCACGCCCGCCACCTGGCTGGGCGTGATGGGTGGCGGCCAGTTGGGCCGCATGTTTGCCCACGCCGCACAGAGCATGGGTTTCAAGGTCGCCGTACTGGAAGCCGATGCCGACTGTCCGGCCGGACAGGTCGCCGATCGCCTGATCAACGCCGCCTATGACGACGCTGCGGCCCTGGCCGAGCTGGGCAAGCTGTGCGCCGCCGTGACCACCGAGTTCGAGAACGTCTCGGCGCAGAGCCTGGCCACGCTGGCCGGCCAGACCTTCGTGGCACCGGCTGCCTCGGGCGTATCGATTGCGCAGGACCGTACCGCCGAGAAGGCTTTCTTCACCGAATGCGGTTCGCATTCGGGCGTGCTGCCTGCACCGCACCTGGTGATCAACAGCGCCGCCGATATCGATGGACTCGATGCCAGCCTCTTGCCCGGCATCCTCAAGACCGCGCGCATGGGCTATGACGGCAAGGGCCAGGTGCGCGTGCGTACCGTGGACGAGGTGCGCAGCGCCTTCGCCGGCATGCAGGGCGTGACCTGCGTGCTGGAAAAGATGCTGCCGCTGGCCTACGAGGTCTCGGTGCTGGTGGCGCGCGGTCACGATGGCCAGGCGGTGGTCTATCCGATCGCCGAGAACGTGCATCGTGATGGCGTGCTCTTCACCACCACCGTCCCTGGTCCCAACATCAAGGCCGATGCGGCTGCGCGTGCCCAGCAGGCGGCGCTGCAGATCATCGGTGCGATGCAGTACGTGGGTGTGCTGTGCATCGAGTTCTTCGTGCTGGACGATGGCACGCTGGTGGTCAACGAGATGGCGCCGCGTCCGCACAACAGCGGCCACTACACCATCGACGCCTGCGTCACCAGCCAGTTCGAGCAACAGGCCCGCGCCATGGCGCGCCTGCCGCTGGGCGATACGCGCCAGCATTCGCCGTCGGTGATGTTGAACATCCTGGGTGATGTCTGGTACGACGGCGAGGGTGAGGCCCAACGCGAGCCGGCCTGGGATCAGGTACTGGCGCTGCCGGGTGTACACCTGCATCTGTATGGCAAGGCCGAAGCCCGTCGTGGCCGCAAGATGGGGCATGTCACCTTCACCGGTGCCACGCTGGAAGGCGCGCAGCAGCAACTGGCTGCTGCCTGCACCATCCTCGGCATTGCACTGTAAGGCCGGGACAGGGCAATGAACGACAAGCGCGCTTCCTCCGCTACTTCCCGGGCCATCCATATCGATGCCGCGGCCATCATGCATGCCGCCCGCAAGCTGGAGCAGGGCGGCCTGGTGGCGTTTCCCACCGAGACCGTCTACGGCCTCGGTGGTGACGCCGAGAATCCAGCCGCGATTGCCGCCATCTATGCCGCCAAGGGGCGCCCGGCCAACCACCCGGTGATCGTGCATGTGTCGCCCGAGGCCGATATCGGCTACTGGGCGGCGTCGGTGCCGGTGGAAGCACGTCGCCTGATCGCCTCCTTCTGGCCGGGGCCGTTGACCCTGATCCTCAAGCGCGCCGCGCACATTCCCGATGCCGTGGCCGGTGGCCAGGATTCGGTGGGGCTGCGTTGTCCTTCGCATCCGGTGGCGCAAGCCCTGTTGCGCGAATTCCGTGGTGGCAAGGGCGGTATCGCCGGCCCCTCGGCCAACAAGTTCGGCCACGTCAGTCCGACCACGGCCGAGCATGTACGCGAGGAATTCGGTAGCGATGCCGACAGCCTGGTCGATTACGTGCTCGACGGTGGCCAGAGCGAAGTGGGTATCGAATCGACCATTGTCGATCTCTCTCGCATCGACACGCATGGACCGGTGCTGCTGCGTCCCGGCCAGATCAGCGCCGACCGTATTGCGGCGGTGCTGGGCGTGCCTTTGTCCAGTCCCGATGCTTCCGCGCCGCGTGCTTCCGGTACGCTCGATGCGCACTATGCCCCGAACACGCCGGTAGTGCAGGTCAGCCCGGATGCGCTGTCGCAGGTGCTGGAGAAGCTGGCCGCCGCTGGCAAGAAGGTGGCCCTGATCTGTCGCTTGCAGACCTCCCACGCCGTCGCCGTGACGCGGCCCATGTCCAAGGCGGCCGATGCCTATGCCCATGACCTCTATGCGGCGCTGCGCGATATGGACCACGCCGGTGTCGACATCATCGTCGTGGAAGCGTTGCCGGTGTCGGGGGACTGGCAAGGCGTCAATGACCGCCTGCGCCGTGCCGCCTTCGACTCGCAAGGATTGCTCTCCAGCCTGAGCTGATCTGCTCTGGTAGCTCATCTGGCGATCTGTTCCCGGATCGCTCCTTTCCCTTCCTGCTGGTTGATGTCATCAAGCCCGTACTGACTTTGCGGTCAGTACGCGGTTGTCAAAAGCAGACACGAACGATCGTGCTCTTCACAGCTTCTATACAAACTGTGACAAAGCTGGCATAGTATCTCCACCGAATAGCACGCGCGTTCTTTTTGTTTCGCAAACGTAAATAAAGGGTAACTGCCAGTTACTCATCGCTACGTTAAAAAATGAAAAACGGTAACCAGCCGTGAAGATAGATCCCGTCACACGCCAGCGTCGGGAATAAAAATCCGGGCACAGCCCGCAACTCTTGGAGACAGCAATGCAGAAACACATTTCCTTCTTGCCCAAAATCGCCGCACTGTCCGTGATGGCAGCCTTTGCTGCCCCGGCCATGGCGCAAAGCGCTGGCAGCAATATTGTCAACGTCGGCTGGTTCCATCTGGCACCGCAGGATTCCAGCGACGTCCTGACCAAGAATGACGGTCCGAGCGCCGGTCCCATCGCGGGCTCGGGTTCCACCATCTCGAACGCCGATACCCTGGGTGTCGCGTTCACGCACTTCTTCACCGACAACTTCGCGCTGACGACTGACCTGGGCATTCCACCTACCTTCAACCTCAATGGCACGGGCAGCATTGCCGGCGTCGGCCAGATCGGTAGCGCCAAGCAATGGAGCCCGGCCATCGTGGCCAAGTGGTATTTCGGCGATGCCAACAGCAAGTTCCGTCCCTTCGTGGGCGCCGGTGTGAGCTATGTCTGGTATGACAGCATCCAGCTCAACAGCGGCTTCCAGCAAGCCCTCTCCAGCAAGTACACCGGTGGTGCGTTGAGCACCGCCAGCTCCACCGCCAACCTGAGCTCATCCTGGGCGCCAGTGCTGAACCTGGGCGCGACCTACAACATCGACAATAACTGGTCGGTGTCGCTGTCGGTCTCCTATGTGTCGATCAAGACCAATGCCGACATCACCACCAACCTGCCGGCAGCTGCAGGTGGCACTACCCACTCCAGCACCAGCCTGACGATCAACCCGATCGTGAGCTTCCTGTCGGTGGGCTACAAGTTCTAAGCAGCCTCATCGCAGTCGCAGCAATGAAAAAGCGCCCAATCGGGCGCTTTTTTTTGGGGGAAGCAGCGACGCGCTCAGAGCGTATCTGTCTTGGTGAAGCGGCCGTTGTGGAAGACCAGCGCAGCCTGTGGATCGACCTCGCAATGCTCGACCTCGCCGACGAAGATGACGTGGTCACCCTCCGGGTACTGGCTGCGGTTGTGGCATTCGAACCAGGCCGATACGCCGTCGAGCACCGGCTGGCCGGTGCGCGAAAACGAATAGGCGACACCCTCGAAGCGGTTCTCCATCTTGCTGGCGAACTGCTGCGCCAGGTGGGCCTGGTCGGCGCTGAGGATATTGATGACGTAATGCGAATTGCCCGAGAAGACCGGCATGCTGTTGGCCTTGGTCCCCAGGCTCCACAGCACCAGCGGCGGATCCAGCGAGACCGAGTTGAAGGAGCTGGCCGTCAGTCCCAGCAGCGAGCCATCGGCCAGCCGCGTGGTGATGACGGTGACGCCGGTGGCAAACTGGGACAGGGCCTGTCGGAAATGCGCGGCGTCGAACTGACGCGCCTCGGTGCGCGGAAAACGTGTGTTCATCGGGAATCTGGGATGTCTGTGGGCACATCGGACCATCGCACTGCATCGATGACGGGCCGGTGTATGAATACGCACATGATAACGGATACCGCCGACTCTTGCCGCTGTGGCCGCGCACGCCACCTGCCAGATAGGCCGCACGTAGGCTGGCTTTTTGGGTTAGAGTTTCACCCAGAGCAACTCGAAACGGGAGATCATCATGGCCAAGGAAATTGCAGTCCTGGGCGGCGGCTGCTTCTGGTGCCTGGAAGCGGTGTACCAGCAGGTCCGGGGCGTGGAGTCGGTCGAATCCGGCTACACCGGTGGCAGTGTTGTCGATCCCAGCTATGAGCAGGTGTGTACGGGCCAGACCGGGCATGCCGAGGTGGTCAAGCTGGCGTTCGATTCCCAGCTGATCAGCTATCGCGAGATCCTGGAGATCTTCTTCACCATCCACGACCCCACCACGCTGAATCGCCAGGGCAATGACGTCGGCACGCAATACCGGTCCGTCATCTACTATCAGGACCAGGCCCAGCACGATATGGCCAGGCACGTCATCGCCGAGATGGCGCTGGTGTGGGATGCGCCCATCGTCACCGAACTGGCGGCGCCTGCGCCTTACTACAAGGCCGAGGATTATCATCAAAACTATTTCCAGCAGCATCCCTTCCAGGGCTACTGCGCCTTCGTGGTCGCGCCCAAGCTGGCCAAGTTCCGCGAGGTGTTCGCCGAGAAGAGCAAGCCGGAGTAGGCGCGGCACGCAACGGAAACGGGCATGCCATCGCATGCCCGTTTTTTGTGGAATGGCGGCGGCCTAGCTGCGATAGATGTAGTTACGCGACCAGGGCAGCGTCTGCGCGCTGCTGGCGGCCTTGGTGCAGACTACCTGGTACAGCGAAATCCAGTCGCGCTCGAAACCATAGGCGCTGCCCGCCAGATAGACGCGCCAGATGCGGTAGTGCTTGTCATCGGTCACGCCATGGATGGCATCGGCGTTGGCTTCGAAATTGTCGGCCCAGATGCCGCAGGTCCGGGCGTAGTGACGCCGCAGGTTTTCCACGTCGAAGGCTTCCAGCCCGCCTTCCTGCATGGTCTTGAGCACGGTGCTGATATGCGGAAGTTCACCGGCCGGGAACACGTACTTGTCGATGAATTCCCCCGCGCCATAGGGTGACTCGCCGTTGTCGATGTCGGTGGAGGTGATGCCGTGGTTCATTGCCATGCCACGATCGGCCAGCAGGGCATGGATCTGGCCGAAGTAGGCCGGCAGGTTCTTGATGCCGACGTGCTCGAACATGCCTACGCTGGTGATGCGGTCGAAGGTGCCGGTCACATCGCGATAGTCCTGCAGGCGGATCTCGATGCGGTCCGACAGGCCGGCGCGCTCGACCCGCTCGCGCGCCAGGGCAAACTGGTTCCTGGAGAGCGTCACGCCCACGCAGCGCGCGCCATACTTCTGCGCCGCGCGCAGGACCAGCGCACCCCAGCCGCAGCCGATATCGAGCAGGGTCTGGCCCGGCTTGAGCTGGATCTTCTCCAGGATGTGGTCGATCTTCTTCAACTGCGCCGTGGCGAGGTCTTCGTCGCCGTTCTCGAAGTAGGCGCAGGAGTAGACCATGTTCTCGTCCAGGAACAGCTTGTAGAAGTCGTTGGAGACGTCGTAGTGGTACTGGATGGCCTCGGCGTCACGCTTCTTGGAGTGGGTCACGCTGCGCACCATGCGACCCAGTCGGCCCTCGGCCTTCAGGGTGTTGGCGGCCAGCGCATTGGCCACGCTGATGATGCTCTTGACCTTGCCTTCGACCTCGATCTTGCCTTCGACATAGGCTTCACCGAGATTGGCCAGGGAGGGCGAGAGCAATGAGGTAATGGCTGATACGTGGGGGACCTTCAGGGTGACCTCGGGCGCACCCGTGCTGAAGTCGTATTGCTGTCCGTTCCACAGTACCAGCCGCAGTGGCAGGGCCGATACGTTGCGAATGTTTTCTACCCAGGCGTCAAGCTTCTTTTCCCAAAACACGATTTTCCTCCGCGTTAGTGACGTGAATGCTTAACAACCCTGCCAGGCATGGTGTGTCGTCAGGGCTGCAGGCGCAGTCGCTGCCATGGCCCGTTGCCGTCGCGTGTGTAGAGCACGCGGTCGTGCATGCGAGAGGGGCGGCCTTGCCAGAATTCAATGCGTTCGGGAATGACACGATAGCCGCCCCAGTGCGCGGGACGGGAAGGATGTTCCCCGAATTGCTGCTTGGTTGTTTCATACTGCCGTTCCAGCGTCTCGCGGTCGGCCACGGCCTGGCTCTGGTGCGATGCAATCGCTCCCAGCTGGCTGGCCAGCGGGCGACTGTAGAAGTAGGCGTCACTTTCTTCCTGGCTGACGCGCTCGATCTTTCCTTCGATGCGAACCTGGCGTTCCAGTTCGACCCAATGGAACAGCAGCGCGACATAGGGATTGTCGATCACATCGACGCCCTTGCGACTGTCGTAGTTGGTAAACCAGGTAAAGCCCTGCTGGTCGAATTGCTTGATCAGCACGATGCGCGAGGATGGTCGTCCATCGCGTCCGACCGTGGCCACGCTCATGGCGTTGGGCTCGGGAATCTGTGCCTTGCTCGCCTCGTCGAACCAGAGGGCAAACTGGTCGATCGGATCGGCGGCGGCATCGAGTTCGGACAAACTGGCGCGGCTGTAGTCTTTACGTAGGTCGGCTAACGACATGCTACTTGCTCCTTGGGGAACGGCGCTAGATTAGCGCGTTTTAAAAAGTTTTGCAGGGCAGCAAAACGGCGAATGCGAGCCATTGTGCGGCTTGCAGGAGGATTTCTCCATGATCGCAAGCAAGGCGCGCAAACAAAAAAGCCGATGCATTATCGCATCGGCTTTGACGGATTGCCCGGGGCTGGCCAGTGAGGCAGCCCCGTATTGGCAAGCCAGTTTGCAGCTTAGTTGGTCTTGATGGCTTCGACCTGGATGGCCAGCTTGGTCTCGGTGTTGAAACCATACTTGGCGCCGTAGTCGACACCGAAGTCGGCGCGGTTGAAGCTGGCCGATGCATCGGCGCCGCAGACTTCGCGCTTGAGCATGGGATGCTGGATGCAAGTGAACTTGTTGATGGTCAGGGTGACCGGCTTGGTCACGCCGTGCAGGGTCAGGGTGCCTTCCACGGAGGCCGGCTTGTCGCCGTTGAACTTGATGGCCGTGCCCTTGTATTCGGCGGTCGGGTACTTGGCCACGTCGAACATGTCGGCACTCTTGGCGTGGTCGTTCATCTTGCCCATGCCGAAGTCGATCGAGGAGGCGTCCACCACGATGTCGACGGTGCCGGTCTTGGCGGCACGATCCAGGGTCACGGTGCCGCTGCTCTTGGTGAACTTGCCGCGCCAGACCGACACGCCCATGTGGTCAGCTTCGAAGCTGGGATAGGTGTGGCTGGGATCGATGGTGTAGTTGTCGGCAGCGGTGGCGGAAGCAGCGGCACCAGCGGCAACCAGGGCGAGCAGGAGGTGGTTCAGTTTCATGTGGTTCATTTCCTTGAGGTGAGAAAAACGCGGGGAATGCCCGCCTGCCGGCGGGACCTTCTGGCGCGGAAAGCCTGTTATGTCTTGCGGGAATTACTGGGCGACGATGTGGAACTTGATGGACACTTCATCGGCCACCATGCTGGTGTCTTTCCATTCACCTTCGCCGATGTTGTAGGTCAGGCGCTTGATGGGCAGCACGCCGTCAAAGACCTGGGTCGCACCGTCCTTCTTCACGGTCAGCGGGAAGCTGACATCGGTGCTCTTGCCCTTGATGGTCAGCTTGCCGCTGACATCGAACTTGCCACCGGCCGCCGGCTTGATGCTGCTGGCCACGAAGCTGGCCTTGGGAAACTGGGCGGTGTTGAACCACTCCTTCTTCTGCACTTCCTTGTTGTACTCGGCTTCACCCAGGTCGAAGCTGGTGACGTCGATCTCCACGCTGGCTTTGCCCTCGGCCGGCTTGGCGGCGTCGAAGTCGATGGTGGCAGTGAATTTCTTGAACTTGGCGTCCACCGGCACGTTGAGCTGCTTGAAGGTAGCACCGACGCTGCTCTTGGTGGCATCCACCTTGAGCGGGGCAGCGTGGGCAGCGCTAGCCAGGGACGCGGCGGCCAGCGCCAGCAGGGTCGGTTTGATGAATCGGGTGAAGGTCATATCGGGTTCCGTTGAAAAACGAGCACTAAGAAGAAATCGGCCGGCCACTCAGGGCAGCATGCGCCGCAAGATATTGTCACGATCGATGAATTGGTGCTTGAGCGCGGCCAGGACATGCAGCGCGAAGGCCGCCAGCAGGGTCATGTTGAGCAGGTAGTGCAGCTCCTTGAGCAGGGGCTTGAGTTCCGGATTGGGGGCCATCAGTACCGGCAGCGGCAGCACGCCCAGGTAGACCACCGGCACGCCCGCCGAGAGGCTGTAGAAATAGCCCGAGACGGGGATGGCAAACATCAGCGCATACAGGCCCAGGTGCAGCCAGTGAGCGGCCGATTGTTGCCATTGTGGCATGTGTGCCGGGTAAGCCGGCGCCTTGTGCGTCAGGCGCCACAGCAGGCGCAGGCAGGCCAGTGCCAGCACGGTGACGCCGACCCATTTATGCCAGGAAAAATACTTCAGCTTGGTCGGTGTCAGACCGGGGATGTTGACCATGGTCAGGCCCAGGCCGAAGGCCGAGATGATCAAGAGGGCGATCAGCCAGTGCAGCAGGACGGCGGGTTTGCTATAGCGTTCCATATCGATGCGTAGGGTAGGTGGCGGTTGGAGCGGCTGGCTCTGCATTGGTTCTGCAGTACGGGCGGGCAGCCGGGCAGCCGGGCATCATGGTCGTCGTGGAGGACAAGTCATGGCGCATCGCATCATGCCACTCTTTTCAAAATGATGAGTATAAAGAGCTTTGCCCGCTCGCATTACTTGCCGGATTGGAATTTCAGCCGTCCGCTTTTGCGAGTAATCACTGAGCGACAGGGCAAAGAAAAATGGCGCACATTGCTGTGCGCCATTGCATGGTGACCCAGGAGGGCCACGCCGGTCCTGGTCAGGACGGGCATATCACTCAGATCTGCTTGGCCAGTTCCACGGCGGTGCCGATGTAGTTGGCGGGGGTCATGGCCAGCAGGTGGTCACGGGCTTCTTGCGGGATGGCCAGGCCGTTGATGAAGTCACGCAGGGCATCCTTGGAAATGCCCTTGCCGCGGGTCAGTTCCTTCAGTTGCTCATACGGATTCTCGATGCCATAGCGACGCATCACGGTCTGGACCGGCTCGGCCAGCACTTCCCAGGTGGCGTCGAGGTCGTCGGCCAGGCGCTGCGGGTTCACTTCCAGCTTGTTCAGGCCGCGCAGGCAGCTGTCATAGGCCAGCACGGTGTAGCCGAAGCCCACACCGATGTTGCGCAGCACGGTGGAGTCGGTCAGGTCGCGCTGCCAGCGCGACACGGGCAGCTTCTCGGCCAGGTGCTTCAACACGGCGTTGGCCATGCCCAGGTTGCCTTCGGAGTTCTCGAAGTCGATCGGATTGACCTTGTGCGGCATGGTCGAGGAACCGATTTCACCGGCCTTGGTGCGTTGCTTGAAGTAACCCAGGGAGATGTAGCCCCAGATATCGCGGTTCAGGTCCAGCAGGATGGTGTTGGTACGCGCCACGGCATCGAACAGCTCGGCCATGTAGTCGTGCGGCTCGATCTGGATGGTGTAGGGGTTGAAGACCAGACCCAGGCGCTGTTCCACGACCTGCTTGGAGAAGGCGGCCCAGTCGGTCTGCGGATAGGCCGACAGGTGGGCGTTGTAGTTGCCCACGGCGCCATTCATCTTGCCCAGGATCTCGACGGCGGCGATGCGCTTGGCAGCGCGTTGCAGACGCGCCACGACGTTGGCGATTTCCTTGCCCAGGGTGGTCGGGCTGGCCGGCTGGCCGTGGGTGCGCGAGAGCATCGGCACGGCGGCATGTTCGTGGGCCAGGTCGGTCAACCGGGCGATCACGGCTTGCAGCGAAGGCAGCAGCACGGTGTCGCGCGCAGCCTTCAACATCATGCCGTGGGAGGTGTTGTTGATGTCTTCGGAGGTGCAGGCGAAGTGGATGAACTCGGAGGCGGCCACCAGTTCCGGCACGTCCTTGACCTGTTCCTTGAGCCAGTATTCCACGGCCTTGACGTCGTGGTTGGTAACGGCTTCGATGTCCTTGATGCGGGCGGCATCGGCTTCGGTGAATTCGGCGGCCAGCTTGTCGAGCAGTGCGCGGGCATTGGCCGAGAACGGCTTGATCTCGGCAAAGCCGGCTTCGGACAAGGCTTGCAGCCAGGCAATCTCGACCTTCACGCGATGGTGCATGAAGCCCGCTTCAGACAGCAGCGGACGCAGTTTATCGGTCTTGGAGGCGTAGCGGCCGTCCAGCGGGGACAGGGCCGAGAGAGCAGAGAGGGACATGATGGAAACGGATGAGATGCGTTGACTGAAGATTGGCGAGTTTTCGGTAGCATTGCACCAAAACCCGAATCGCCCAAGGCCAGCATTTTACCATTGGCGGGCCAGCCAGCCCAGTTTTCCCGTCTGTTGCTTTCCGTTCCATGAATATCCGTTCTGGAATTTGTCAGGAAATGCGAATGTTATAATCAAATCAGATAAAACCACCAAACGCTATGCTAAAACTCATCGGCTCCAATGCCAGTCCCTTCGTGCGCAAAGTGCGCGTCGTGATGGCCGAAAAAAAGATCGATTACGAATTCATCCTGGAAGATGTCTGGAGCGCATCGACCACCATCCAGCAAAGCAATCCGCTGGGCAAGGTGCCGTGCCTGCTGATGGATGATGGCGGTGCCATGTTCGATTCGCGGGTGATCGTCGAATACCTGGATACCCTGACCCCGGTGGGCAAGCTGTTGCCGCCCAATGGCCGCGAGCGCGCCGAGATCAAGTGCTGGGAAGCCCTCGCCGACGGCATGCTGGATGCGGCCGTGCTGGTGCGCCTGGAAAAGACCCTGCGTCCGACCAAGCAGCAGAGCCCGGAATGGATCAAGCGCCAGTGGAGCAAGGTCGAGGCATCCCTGAAGGCGATGGCCGAGGGCCTGGGAGAAAAGCCGTTCTGTGTCGGCAACCACTACACCCTGGCGGATGTGGCGGTGTGCTGTGCGCTGGGCTGGGTGGCGTTCCGCTTCCCCGACCTGGCCTGGCGCGAGGATTATCCGGAGCTGGCGCGCCTGTTCGACAAGGTCTCCGAACGGGTTTCCTTCAAGGATACCGTGCCGCATATCTGAGCTGAGCGGCTTGCCGGTCGCAATGAAAAAAAGCGCGCTCTTGTGGAGCGCGCTTTTTATTTGCCGATCGCGGCCGGGTGGTTTATTCCTCGGCGGGCGACATCTGGCTCTGCAGGTAATTCTGGATACCGACCTTGTCGATCAGGTCCAGCTGCGTTTCCAGCCAGTCGATGTGTTCTTCGGTATCGTCCAGGATCATCAGGAACAGGTCACGGGAGACATAGTCGCCATGCTGTTCGCAGGTGGCGATGCCTTCCTTGACGGTCTTGTGGGCGGCCTGTTCCAGCTTCAGGTCGCACTCGATCATTTCCTTGGTGTTTTCACCGATCATCAGCTTGTGCAGCGCCTGCAGGTTGGGCAGGCCGTCCAGCATCAGGATGCGGTCGATCAGCTTGTCGGCGTGCTTCATCTCGCCGATCGATTCGGCGTATTCCTTGGCGCCGATCTTGTCCAGGCCCCAGTGCTTGTACATGCGGGCATGCAGGAAATACTGGTTGACGGCCGTGAGTTCGTTGGTCAGTTGTGCGTTGAGCAACTTGATGACTGCGGGATCGCCTTTCATGGGGGATACCTTTCGAAAAATAGGGAAGGAAGAAACCGCGTTAGTTATGGGTGACGGATAGCTGCCGGACCGCGGACGGTCGGATCATAGCCCAGTCGTTTCCATTCTTCATTATTAATTATCGGTAATCATTCTTACCTTTGTTGTTCCCCATGTGAAGAAAACAAAAAAACCTCCATCGCCGGGGCGCGGGAGGTTTTCTTGTTCCGCCTTGCCAGGCGGGTATTTGCGGCGGATCGGGTGATGCGATGCGTCGCTGGCAGAGGTCTTGCGGAGACTTATTTCTTGTCAGGATCGGTCACGAAACCGATCTTGGCCAGTCCCCCGGACTGCGCAGCTGACATGACCTGCGCCACCTTTTCATACTGGGTGGTGCGGGCCGCACGCAGGTGTAACTCCGGTTGCGGCTGCTTCTGGGCGGCGGCGGCAATACGCAGGCTCAGTTCGCTGCTGTCGATCTTGTCCTCGTTCCAGAACACCTCACCGGCGGCATCGATGGACAGGTTGATGCTCTCCGGCTTGACCTGGTCAGGCTGGCTGCTGGCCTTGGGCAGGTCGATCTTGACGGCGTGGTTCATCACCGGGATGGTGATGATGAAGATGATCAGCAGGACCAGCATCACGTCCACCAGGGGCGTGGTGTTGATCTCGGGGTTGAAGTCGTCGTCCGAATCGGACAGGGAACCCATCGCCATCATGCTCTCCCGACAGCGGTCAGCTTGGTCTTGCTGCCATTCTTATCGCCATCTTCGGTGGCGGCGCGGGAGCCGGTGACGAACAGGGCGTGCAGGTCGAAGCCGAACTTGTTGAGCTTGGCGATGGTGGTCTTGTTGCCGCGCACCAGGGCGTTATAGCCGAAGGTGGCGGGAATGGCCACGGCCAGGCCCAGGGCGGTCATGATCAGGGCTTCGCCCACCGGACCGGCAACCTTGTCGATGCTGGCCTGGCCGCTGGAACCGATGGCGACCAGCGCGTGATAGATGCCCCAGACGGTGCCGAACAGGCCCACGAATGGCGCCGTGGAGCCCACCGAGGCCAGCACGGCCATGCCGGTCTGCAGCTTGGCGGAGGCTTCGTCAATGGCCTGGCGCAACGACAGGGTGACCCAGTCGCTCACCGACAGCTGGTCATGCAGGTGACCCTTGTGGGCGGTGTGGTGGCTCATCGCGGTGACGCCGGCGCGAGCCACGTCGGAGAAGGGATTGTCCTGGCCCAGCGTGGCCACGCCTTCGGGCAGGCTGGTGGTATCCCAGAACTGGCGACCAGCGGCTTCCGAGGACTTGCGAAAACGCAGCAGCTGGAAGGCCTTGGTGATGATCACATACCAGGATGCGATCGACATGGCCAGCAACAGGACGGCAACGCCCTTGGTGACGAAATCGCCTTGTGCCCAGAGGCTTTCCAATCCGTATGGACTAACTTCCATGATGTTTCCTTCTATTTCTGTCAATGAGGGGATGATGAAGCGAAATGCGGGTTCAGTTCAGCCGGAATGCCAGGCTGCCAACCGTGCTGACGGTGATGGCGCGGCCGTTCTCGATATAGGGCTTGAAGACGGCGCGCATGAGCGCGCTACGGGCAGCGTCGTCAAGCCGCGAGTAACCGGAGGACTTGAGGATATCGACCTTTTCGGCGCGACCGCTGGTATTGACGGTGACGCGGAACTCGACCACGCCTTCCTCACCCATGCGGCGCGAGACGCTGGGATAGGTCGGGTTGGGTTTTTCGATGTATTCGATACCGGAGGTGATCTGCTTGGGCAGCACCGGGCCCGGGGGCGCTGCCGGCGCAGGCGTAGGCTCGGCGGCCACCTGCGGTGCCGGGGCGGCAGGTTGCGGCGGCTGCGGCGGGGCGGTAATGGCCGTCGGCGCCGGGGTCTCGGTCACCGGGATGGGCTTGGGCGGTGTGACGGCCTTCTTGACGATCTTCACTTCCTTGGGCGGCGTCGGTTGTGCCTTGGGCGGCGCCGGCTCGGGCGCCTTCTCGGGAACGATGAAGGTGGCGATCACTTCCTTGGGAACGGCACTGGCGACCTGGTGGATCAGGCCGCTTTGCAGGGCCCAGAAAAAGGCGAGGTGCAACAGGATGATCAGGCCCAGTGGGCCGATCTTGCGTGCCTGGCGCATCAGTGCGCTGGGTTGGCGGTAAGTCATGAGGGGCGATGAAATGGCGTTCATTGATCTTGGTTATGCGGCTGCCAGGGCAGGGTGGAAGACCACCGGACGCACGTTCTGTTGTGTTTGACGGCTATTGCTGAGGCATTCACGCAGGACATGCTTGGCGCAAGAATGGCATTTGCCGCAGCAAGTACCAACGCCGAGCTGCTTGCGCAACTCGGCCATGGAAGTCATGCCGGCATCGACTGCCTGGTGGATCTTGCCTTCGGAAATGTTATTGCAAACACAAACGATCATTTTACGCCTTGCTGCCTGCTTGAGCAGGCCCTATGCGGATCTCGCGCCTGCCACGATACGCGAGAAGAAATTGAATTTTTCCGGCTGCGGCATGGTGCGCTCTACCACGTTGCCCCACTGTTCCGAGAGTTGCTGGCAGGTTGCCCGCAATACCGGCGCCAGGTTGGGCAGGTCCGCCAGGGCCTTCAGGTGCCTCTCGATGACCGAGGCCAGTTTCACGCAGCTTTGCGTTTCCTGGCTGTTGTTGGCGGTGTAGTGCGACATCAAATGCAGTACGGCGGACACCAGAAGTTCAGGTTGGGCCGGTGCGTTGTTGGGTTCCACGAATGCGGATGTCATCTTGTCGGTAACCATCAAACTCTCCTCGCTAGGCTAGCTTGGCTGGCGATGCGTCCGAGTGATCAACGCTGGCTGGCCTGTTTATCCACCTTGGTCCGAAACCGGCCGGCTTACGCCGTCAGGATCAGCTTGTTCAACTGCGTCAGTCGCAGCTTGTAGATGCGGCCCCCGTGGTCGATCTCCAGTTCCCGCATCTGGCGGAACAGGTCCGTACTCTTGATACGGGCGATCGGCGTGCCGTTGGCGGTTGTGCTGGGCTTGTTGCGACGTTCCATGCTTTGGTCGTTCAGTTGGCTCATGACACCTCCTAGTAAATGCGAACAATTCTTGTTTAGATTATTTGCCATTTGGGGAGGGATTGCAAGTCCTTTTATCGATGTGATTGATAATTTTTATCATCTGGATGCGGGTTTGAAACATCCTGAGCGCAAACTGCCGACGATGGTTGCCGAAAAGAAAACGCCCCGCAGCGACATCGCTGGCGGGGCGTTCTATTGTTTCTTTTTTGAAATTATCAGTCAGGCAAGGCACCGGTCTCGATGATGCCGCCTCCCAGGCAGACATCGCCGTCATAGAGCACCGCCGACTGCCCGGGGGTGACGGCCCATTGCGGTGTATCGAAGGCCAGGGCGAAGGTCTGGCCGCCATCGCTGAAGCTGCAGGGCACGTCGGCCTGGCGATAGCGGGTCTTGGCCGAGAGTGCGGCCTGTTGCGGCGCATGGCCGGCCACCCAGCTGAGCTGGCCGGCCGAGAGCGTGGGCGAGAGCAGCCAGGGATGATCATGGCCCTGTACGATATAGAGGGTATTGTCCTGCACGTCCTTGCGCGCCACGTACCAGGCATCGCCATGGCCGTCGGCATTCTGGTGTGCCTTCAGGCCGCCGATGCCGATACCCTTGCGCTGCCCCAGCGTATAGAAGGACAGGCCGACGTGCTCGCCCACGGTCTGGCCGTCAGCGGTCTTGATCGGGCCCGGCTTGTAGGACAGGTAGCGGTTCAGGAATTCGCGAAAAGGGCGTTCACCGATGAAGCAGATACCGGTCGAATCCTTCTTCTTCGCATTGGGCAACTGCAGTTGTTCGGCAATCCTGCGCACCTCGGTCTTGTGGATCTCGCCCAGGGGGAAGACGGTGCGCGAGAGCTGTTCCTGGTTCAGGCGGTGCAGGAAATAGCTCTGGTCCTTGCTGGCGTCGAGCGCCTTGAGCAGCTGGAAATCGCCCTGCGGCCCCTGGCGCACGCGCGCATAGTGGCCGGTGGCGATGAAGTCGGCGCCCAGCTTCATGGCGTGGTCGAGGAAGGCCTTGAACTTGATCTCGGCATTGCACAGCACGTCCGGATTGGGCGTGCGGCCGGCCTGGTATTCGCGCAGGAACTCGGCGAAGACGCGGTCCTTGTATTCGGAGGCGAAGTTGACCGCCTCGATATCGACCCCGACCACGTCGGCCACGCTCACGGCGTCGATCCAGTCCTCGCGCGTGGAACAGTATTCCGAATCGTCGTCATCTTCCCAGTTCTTCATGAACAGGCCGATGACTTCATATCCCTGTTCTTTCAGCAGCCATGCCGAGACCGACGAATCCACGCCGCCCGACATGCCGATGACTACTCTTTTCTTGCTCATGCTTGTATCCGTTGAATGCGGTAATGGCCGGCCTGAGGTTGCTCACTGATCCGGCAATGCCCCGATGGCGCTGGGGTCTGCGTGCACCAGTTCCAGTGGCGCGCGCTGGCCGCGCAGATAATCGTCCACGCAACGCAGCACCAGCGGGCTGCGATGGCGATCGGCGCAGGCCGCCAGTTCCTCACGTGTCATCCAGAGGGTGCGCAGGATGCCTTCGTCCAGGGCCCGCTCCAGCGGTTCGCCGACGCTGCCGGCAAAGGCAAAGCGCAGATAGGTCACCGACAGGCCGCCACGCGAGGATGACACATTGCGCGACAGGTAGGTCCCCACCAGCGCGGTGGGCGTGAAGACATGCGCCGATTCTTCCAGCGCCTCGCGCACCACGGCATCGAGCAGCGATTCGCCCGCTTCCAGGTGACCGGCCGGCTGGTTGATGCGAATGCCGTCGCCGCTGTGTTCCTCGACCATCAGGAAGCGGCCCTGGCGCTCGATGATGGCCGCCACCGTGACGGAGGGTTTCCAGACTTCAGACATTGATTACCTCGTGAATCCGGCATTCTACCCTGTCGGCTCGGACTCTTCAGCGCACAGCCCCGTAGTGTGTGGATTGCGCACGGTTTCCCCATGGCCTGGTAAATTTCCAGGAGAGCAGGGGCAGTCGTGTAAGATTGGGGTAAGAATCAACAAAAAAGGAGCTTGGAATGAGGATAGGGATTCCCGCCGAAAGCCGGGATGGAGAAACGCGTGTCGCCGTCACCCCGGAAACGGTCAAGAAACTGGTGGCGGCCAAACACGAAGTGATGGTGGAGTCGGGCGCGGGGGTGAAGTCCAGTATTCCGGACGAGGCCTATATCGCCGTCGGTGCCAGCATCGGTAGTGCCGACGCCGTCTTTACCGCCGAAATCCTCCTCAAGGTGCGCTCCCCCAATGAGACCGAGCGCGCCCGCATCAAGCCCGGTACCGTTGTCATCGGCATGCTGAACCCCTTCGACGCCGACAACATCGCCGCCATGGCCGCCGCCGGCCTCACCGCCTTCGCCCTCGAAGCCGCGCCGCGCACCACCCGCGCGCAATCGATGGACGTGCTGTCTTCGCAGGCCAACATCGCCGGCTACAAGGCCGTGCTGATGGCCGCCAACACCTACCAGCGCTTCATGCCCATGTTGATGACCGCCGCCGGC
>QFZN01004713.1_pt1 | contig 118004 bp, 108 predicted proteins | sample 1740101 | NCBI WGS metagenome assembly QFZN01 (sample SAMN09210849, study PRJNA391713) | Ciliate metagenome, whole genome shotgun sequencing project. | isolation source: combination of 50 Heterometopus sp. ciliate cells from an enrichment culture... | host: Heterometopus sp. ...
ATGCACACCATCACCATCGACGGCTTCAACCTCACCGCCCAGCAAGTCATCAGCGTGGCCCGCGCGCCGCACCTGAAGGTGGCCCTGGCCGATTCCTCCCGCGCTGCCCTGAAGCAAAGCCGCGACTACATCGAAAGCACCTGGATGCACGATGAAGCGCCGATGATGTACAGCTTCAACACCGGCGTGGGCCTGTTGAAGGACACCCGCATCAAGGTCGAGCACATCGAACTGTTCCAGACCCAGATGATCCGCGCCCACAGCGGCGGCATCGGCGAGCCTTTCTCCGAAGAAGTCAGCCGCGCCACCATGCTCCTGCGCGCCAATGCCTTCGCCTCCAACTATTCCGCGCCGCGCGTGGAAGTGGTGGATCGCCTCTTGGCCTTCATCAATGCCGGCATCCATCCCATCATGCCGCAGAAGGGCTCGGTGGGCGCCTCCGGCGACCTGGCACCGCTGGCCTACCTGGCGGCAGCCATCGCCGGCTTCGACGAGGCCGAGGTGATGTACCAGGGCCAGCGCATGCGCGCCACGCAAGCCATCGAGCTGGCCGGCATCGGCCCGGTCAAGTTCGACCTCAAGGCCAAGGATGCCTCGGCGCTCATCAATGGCTGCACCGCCTCGCTGGCGGTAGCCATCCTGGCCGCACACGATGCGCGCCACCTGCTCACCGATGCCTGCCTGTCGCTGGGCCTGACGCTGGAAGCCATGCGCGCCGAGATGGCGGCCTTCGATCCGCGCATCCAGCAGGCACGTCCGCATGCGGGCCAGATCAAGACGGCGGCGGTGATCCGCACGCTGTTGAAGGGGTCGACCCGCACCACCCATGACGCCCGCGCCGTGCAGCTGCCGGACGAACTGCGTCGCACCGACATCCCCTATACCGCCCGCATCCAGGATGTGTATTCGTTGCGCTGCGCGCCACAGGTGTATGGCCCGGTGTTCGATGCGCTGGACTACATCGACACCATCATCGAGAAGGAAACCAACTCCGCCACCGACAATCCGCTGATCTTCAACAAGGAAGACGGCGAAGGCTTCGAGATCATCTCCGGCGGCAACTTCCACGGCCAGTACCTGGCGCAGGCGATGGATTTGCTGGCCATGGCCATCACCGACCTGGGCAGCATCTGCGAGCGCCGCATCGCCCGCCTGATCGATCCAACCCTGTCGTGGGGTTTGCCGCGCAACCTGATGAGCGGCATCCGTGGGGCGCAGGCGCTGACCATGACCGAAGACTTGCTGAAAGGATTTGAACTGGGCCAGGGCACGCAGGCCGCCTATGCGGAAATCCGTCGCCAGATCCCGGCTTGCCTGGAGGGGGATCGCTGGTTCCATGACGATATCCAGGCGGCGCATCGCTTCGTCACCACTGGCTCGGTGCGTCAGGCTGTGCTGGCCAGCATAGGTGAGTTCGTCTAAGCACAGGACCCGTGCCGAGCGGCAACACCCATTGCTCTGGCGACCATCAGGTTTCTCCTGATGGTCGCCAGGCCGATCCAGGTCCAGACTCCTCCTCTACGCAGCTCAGCCGATGGGCGGCACTGCGTGCAAGACATTACCGTCGGTATGCTTGCCAAAAAACAGGAAACGGGGAGAACGCATGAAACTCAAGGACATCAAGATCGGCCTGCGCCTGGCGGGTTGCTTTTCGGTACTCATCGCCGTCATGTGCCTCATCGCCGCCGTGGGGATGCAGAGCCTGGATCACGTCAGCCGGGATGCCGCCGACATCGTCGAGGACCGCTACACCAAGATCGCCCTGACCAATGAAATCACGGACAACGTCAACATCGCCGCCCGTAATCTGCGCAATGCCTTGTTGGCACCGGACGCGGAGAAGGCCAATGGCTTCCTGGCGTTGGGCGCGGCCAGCAGTGCCAAGACCGTGGTGTTGCTGGACAAGATCGACAAACTGATCTCTGTACCGCGTGGCCGCGAGCTTCTCAAGTCGGTCCAGGACGCGCGCCTGGCCTACAGCGTCCAGCGCGACAGGCTCAGGGAGTTGATCGGTCAGCAGAAGAAGGAAGAAGGAACGGCCTTCCTGTTCACCCAGGTCATTCCGCTGCAAGACAAGTATTTCGGGGCGCTTGAACAATTCACCGCATTCCAGCAATCGATGATGGAAAGCAGTTACGGCCAGAGCAAGCAGACCGCGAGTGCAGCGGTCTCCATGATGCTGATCCTGTCGGCGCTTGCCATCGGCTTGTGCATCCTTGTCGCGTGGCTGGTGACGCGCTCCATCACCCGACCGCTCAACGAGGCAGTGGAGATCGCCGGTGCCGTGGCCCAGGGTGATCTGACGGTGCAGATCGCCGCGACCAGCCGCGATGAGACGGGCTTGCTACTGCTCGCTCTCAAGACCATGAACGAGAACCTGCATCGCATCGTCACCGAGGTACGGCAAGGCAGCGATACCATCAACACAGCCTCAAGCGAGATTGCCAGCGGCAACCTGGACCTGTCGTCGCGTACCGAGCAGCAAGCCGGTGCGCTGGAAGAAACCGCCTCGGCCATGGAGGAACTGACCTCGACGGTGAAGCAGAACGCCGACAACGCCCGCCAGGCCAATTCCCTGGCCGCCAGTGCCTCGGAGGTGGCGGTGCAGGGCGGCAGCGTGGTCGGCCAGGTGGTGCAGACCATGGGCGAAATCAACCATGCCTCGAAACGGATCGTGGACATCATCGGCGTCATCGATGGCATCGCCTTCCAGACCAACATCCTGGCCCTGAATGCGGCGGTCGAAGCTGCGCGTGCCGGAGAGCAGGGTCGTGGCTTCGCGGTGGTGGCCTCGGAGGTACGCACCCTGGCCCAGCGCAGTGCTGCGGCAGCCAAGGAGATCAAGGTCCTCATCGATGAATCGGTGGCGCGCGTGGACGACGGTAGCCGCTTGGTAGAACGTGCCGGTACCACCATGGACGAGGTGGTGGCCAGCGTCAAGCGCGTCACCGACGTGGTCGCCGAGATCTCGGCGGCCAGCAGTGAACAGAGCCAAGGCATCGGGCAGATCAACGATGCCATCGTGCAGATGGACCAGGTCACCCAGCAGAATGCGGCGCTGGTCGAACAGGCCGCAGCGGCAGCGCAATCGCTGCAGGACCAATCGCAGCGGCTGAGCAAGACCGTGGGTGTCTTCCGACTCCATACCGGGGAAGCGCCGCGCATCGATGTCCAGGCGCATCGTCCTGTGCCGCGGCCCACCGTGGGCGCAGCGGCCGGCACTCTTGTCCCCGTGCGTAAATCCTTGCCGGCACGGGGTGCGCCCGCCACTGCCGCGACTGTTGATGAGGCTGCCTGGGAACAGTTCTAGGCATCGCCACGCGTTGGCATTGGCTCGTCCGGAAAGAGGCATTGCCGACCGCGCCTGACGCTGTCCTGTCGACCTTCAGGAATGGTCAGCAAATAAACTCCGAAGTAGCAGCCAGCAAGGCATCCCGACGCCTGCAGTAGTGGCTAGAATCGCCGTTCACGGTCAACGTGGCGGCGATTTTTTTTGCCTCTTCCCGTCGCAACGGCAAGCCCGTACGTGACAGGGGCAAGCACTCATGCGAGAGGGGACATGGATATCAAGAACATCAGGATCAGTACCCGACTGACGATTGCCTTCAGCGTCTTGCTGGCGGTCATGGGGATCATTGCCGTGGCCGGATTGATCGGCTTGTACAGCGCGGGCGCGGCCACCAAGGAGATCGTGGACGAACGCTATGCGCGCATCGCCCTCGCCGTGGACATCCGCAGCAATACCAACAGCGCTGCCCGCACGTTGCGCAGCGCCATGCTGGCCCGCAGCGAGGCAGAGATGGAAGACTTCCTGGCGCAGACCGAGAACGGTGGCAAGAATGCTGCCACGGGACTGCTTGCATTAGACGGACTGGCGCATGATACCGAGCACGGCAGCGCCCTGTTCAAACTGGTCAGCCAGGCGCATCACGACTATGTCGACATCGAGAAGAAGATGGTCGAGCTGGTCCGCCAGCAGGAGCGCGAGGTCACCACCGACTATCTGTTCGACCGTCTGATCCCGCGCCAGAAGAGCTATCTGTCGGCGCTTGATAACTACGTCAGCTACCAGAAGAGCCTGATGGATGAGAGCGTGGCCAGCGGTGAGCGCGTGATCAGTTCTGCCGTGGCGCTGATGATCAGCCTGGCGGTATTGGCCATCCTGTTCTGCGCCGTCAGCGCCTGGCTGGTCACGCGCTCCATCACCCGACCGTTGAACCAGGCGGTCGATGTCGCCAGTGCCGTTGCCAGGGGCGATCTCACCATGCAGATCGCCGCCACCAGCCGCGATGAAACTGGCCAGCTGCTGGCCGCGCTGCATGCCATGCGCCATAACCTGCATCGCATCGTCACCGAGGTGCGCCATGGCAGCGACACCATCAATTCCACTTCGGACCAGCTGGCCGCAGGCAACCAGGACCTGTCGGCGCGCACCGAGCAGCAGGCCGGCGCGGTGGAGGAGACGGCATCGGCCATGGACGAACTGACTTCCACGGTGCGCCAGAACTCCGACAATGCCCGCCAGGCCGATACCCTGGCGACCAAGGCATCGCAGATCGCGATGCAGGGCGGTAGCGTGGTCAGCCAGGTGGTGCAGACCATGGGCGAGATCAACGAGGCCTCGCGCAAGATCGTCGACATCATCAGCGTCATCGATGGCATTGCCTTCCAGACCAATATCCTGGCCTTGAATGCGGCGGTCGAAGCCTCCCGCGCCGGTGAGCAGGGCAGGGGCTTCGCGGTGGTGGCCGCCGAGGTGCGCACGCTGGCTCAGCGCAGCGCCATGGCCGCGCGCGAGATCAAGGAACTCATCGATGACTCGGTGGTACGGGTGGACAATGGCAGCCGCCTGGTCGAGCGTGCTGGTGCCACCATGTCGGAGGTGGTGGCCAGCGTGAAGAGCGTCAGCCATGTGGTCGGCGAGATCGCCGCCGCCAGCCAGGAACAGGGCGATGGCATCGGCCAGATCGCCGGCTCCATCGCGCAGATGGACAAGATGACCCAGCAGAATGCGGCACTGGTGGAGCAGGCCGCCGCTGCGGCCGGGCTGCTGCAGGAGCAATCGCAGCGCCTGGGGCGCACGGTGAGTGTATTCAAGTTGCACGATGCCCAGGTCGTCGGCAGCGTCCCCAAGGTCGTGTCGCCACCACCGCCGCCCAGGATCGCGGCCCGGTCCGCCCGGACGGCCGCACGCGAGAAGGTGCTGGATGTCGAGGAGGCGACGTGGGAGCAGTTCTGACGCGACCCTAGGTCCGCAACTGCACCACCCCCCGAAAGGCAATCCGCACCACCAGGCCCTGGCCTGAAGGCGCGGTATCCAGCGTTACGCTGGCGTGGTGCAGGGCGGCGATCTCGCGCACGATGGACAGGCCCAGCCCGGTGCCGCCCGGGTTGACATGCTGGGTGGCGCCGGCCCGGTAGAAGGGCTCGAACACGCGCTCCCGCTCGGCCTCGGCAATGCCGGGGCCATTGTCTTCCACTTCCAGGATGGCGCCGGTGGGCTGGCCGGCCGCGCTGGCAGCGCGCACCCGCAGGGTGACCTGGCCCTGGGGCGGGGTATAGCGCAGGGCATTGTCCAGCAGGTTGACCATCAGCTCATGCAGCAACAGGGCATTGGCCTGGAGGCCGATGTCACCTTCCTCGTCGAAGGCCAGGACGATGTCGCGTTCCACCGCCAGCTGCGACAGTTCCAGTGCCACCTGGCGTGCCGCATCGGTGAGCGAGACCCAGGTGGTGCCACCCTCGGCGGCACCATGTTCGGCGCGTGCCAGCGTGAGCAGGCGATTGGCCAGCTGCACCGCCGAATCGGTGGTGCGTGCCATGCCCTGCACCAGCTCGCGCATCTCGTGGGCATCAAGTTGCTCGCGGCGCAGTTCGCGCAGCGTCAATTCGGCCTGGGTCTTCAAGACGGTCAGGGGCGTGCGCAACTGGTGCGAGGCATCGGCGATGAAACGGCGCTGGCCATTGATGAGGGCCTGCAGGCGTTCCATGTAGCCGTTCATGGCCAGCACCAGCGGGCGCATCTCCTTGTGTACCAGCGTTGGATCGAAACCGGACAGGTCGGTCGGCGAGCGTGATTCCACCTCGCCGCGCAACTGCATCACCGGACGCAGCACGAAGCGCACCGCAAACCACACCAGCAGCGCCGCCACCGTCACCAGCGTGCCTTGCCGCCACAGCGTATCGAAGAGGATCTTGCGCGTCATGCCATGGCGCCCTTCCATGGTCTCGCCGACCTGGATCAGGGCGATGCCGCGCATGCTGTCGTCATACACCGGCTGCAGCAGGGCGGCGATGCGGATGGGCTGGTTGTGATAATCGGCCTGGTAGAAACGCACCAGTGCCGGGTAGACCTCGGAGCGTTTCACCTCAGGTGGCACCGGCGGCAGGTCGCCGTAGCCCGACACCAGTTCGCCCTCCAGTCCGGTGACCTTGTAGTAGATGCGACCCAGGGTATCGGTCTCGAAACTGTCCAGCGCCACGTAGGGCACATCGGCCGTGACGCGACCATCGACGATGGCTACCCGCTCGGCCAGTGCGCGGGTGGAGGCCAGCAGCGAGCGGTCATAGGCCAGGTCGGCCACCTCCAGCGCGTTGTAGTAGACCGAGACCGCGTCCACCGCCACCAGCAGCGTCAGCGGGATCAGCAGCCAGCGCACCAGCTGGCTGCGCAGGTTGCCCAGGCGGCGTACCGCCTGTGTCATGGCACGACCTGCAACAGGTAGCCCAGGCCGCGCAGGGTAGTGATGCCCACGCGGCCGGGGCCACCCTGCTCCAGCTTCTTGCGCAGGCGGTGGATGTAGATCTCGATGGCATCCACGCTGGCGTTGTTCTCCAGCGAGAAGACCTGATGGAACAGTTTTTCCTTGGCGACGGTATGGCCGTTGCGCACCATCAGCACTTCCAGCACGGCATGCTCGCGCGGCGTCAGCGCCAGCAGTTCGCCGCCATAGCTGAAGGTGCGCGAGATGGTATCGAAGCTCAGTGCGCCGCAGGTGAGGGTGAGCGCTTCATTGTTCTGCGAACGTCGCAGCAGGGCCTTGATGCGCGCTTCCAGTTCTTCCAGTTCGAAGGGCTTGGCCAGGTAGTCGTCGGCCCCCATGTTGAGACCGCTGACGCGGTCGGCCAGTCCACCGCGGGCGGTCAGGATCAGCACCGGTGTGCGGTTGCCACGGCCACGCATGCGCTTGAGGACTTCCAGCCCATCCATGCGCGGCAGCGTCAGGTCCAGGATCACCAGCGCATAGTCCTGCGTGAGCAAGAGGCTGTCGGCATCGGCGCCGTTGTGGGCGCATTCCACGGTGAGGTGGGCATCACGCATGGCCTTGGCCAGCCAGCGCGAGAGTTCGATATGGTCTTCGACCAGGAGGATGCGCATGATGCCGCCTTTTGATTTTGTCTTGTCGGTGTGGCGCGCTGTCACAGTGTCACTGTGTCATTGTGATGCGACCACTTGTCTCAAGCGCGGATGCTAACAGATGGTCCGCCCTCTTTGAAACGTCAGCATCTGACAATTGCGGAAACTGCGTAGCACGACAGCGACATCGACAGCTTCACTGAAAGCCGACTGAAAGGCTTTTCTTGTACGATGCGCCCATATTCTAAAAAGACCATCCCGGAGACGTCGCATGAGCTTCCATCCCGCAGCCCCCCATCCCGTCCTATCCTGACCCGCCATGCAGGCGAGTCACTGGCGCATCCTGTTGGCCGCATGCCTGCTGGCGTGCGTGCTGCCGTGCGCGCTGGCGGTGGAGTGCATCGTACCGGCCAAGCCCGGTGGCGGCATGGATGCCTCGTGCAAGTTGTTGCGCCGGGTGATGCAGGAGCAGGGGCGCCGGGACGCTTTCAATCTCAGCTACCTGCCCGGTGGCATCGGTGCGGTGGCCTGGGGCTCGGTCGCCGCGCAACGACGCGGTGGGCCGGACAGCCTGGTGGCCTTCTCGGGAGGTTCCCTGCTGGGGCTGTCGCAGGGCAAGTATGGTCGCGCCGATGTGGGCGATGTGCGCTGGGTCGCCGGCATCGGCATCGATCACGGCATGGTGGCCGTGCGCAGCGATGCACCCTGGCATGACCTGAAGCAGTTGCTGGAGGCCATGCGCAAGGATCCCGCCAGCGTCACCGTGGGCCTGTCTGGCACGGTGGGCAGCCAGGACTGGCTGAAGTTTTCCATGCTGGCCGCGCGTGCGGGCATGGCGCCGCGCCAGTTCCGCTTCGTGGCATTGGAGGGGGGTGGCGATTCCTTTGCCGCCTTGCAGGCCGGTCATGTGCAGGTGATCTCGGGGGATGCCTCGGAGGCCGCGCACTTCATCGCCGAAGGCCGCGTCAGGATACTGGCCGTGCTCTCGGAGCAGCGCCTGCCGGGCTTGCTGCAGCATGTCCCGACGGCACGCGAGCAGGGTTATGAGGTGGTGTGGCCGATCATCAGGGGCTTCTACATGAGCCCGCATGCATCGGAGGTCGACTACCAGCGGTGGGTAAGGTATTTCGACAAGGCGCTGGCCGATCCTGCCTTCGATCACCAGCGCAGTCTCAGTGGCTTGCAGCCTTTTGCCATGACCGGCAAGCCGCTCTCGGATTACGTCGCGCAGACCGTGGCGCGATATCGCAAGCAGTCCCAGGAGTTGGGCCTGGTGCGCTGACAAGCATTGCCACACACGCCGCCAGGCGTGCTCTGTGGGCTTGCCGGCACCGGCCGTCTTACATCATCAAGGAGAATCCATGTTGCATCAACGTCGCCTGAGCCTCGCGCTCGGTCTGGCCCTCGCTTTGCCTGTCACTTTCAGCAGTGTGGCGCATGCCGATACACCGGCCGCCGCCCCGGCTGGTTATCCGGCCGACTACGCCAAGGTCGTCGAAGGCGCCAGGAAGGAGGGCAAGATCGTGATCTACAGCACCACCGACTCCAAGGCCGCCGAGTCGTTGATCAAGGATTTCAGCGCGCTCTATCCGGCCGTCAAGGTCGAGTACAACGACATGAATTCCACCGAAGCCTACAACCGCTTCATCTCCGAAGCTGCCGCCGGCGGCGCCACCGCCGACGTGATGTGGTCGGCCTCGATGGACCTGCAGGTCAAGCTGGCCGCCGAAGGCTATGCGATGAGCTACAAGTCGCCCGAGGCCACGCACCTGCCGGGCTGGGCCAACTGGAAGGACACCGCCTACGGCACCACCTTCGAGCCTGCCGCCATCGTCTACAACAAGCGCCTGGTGGCCGAGTCCGAAGTGCCGACCACGCACGCCGAATTCACCCAGCTGCTCACCAGCAAGCAGGACAAGTTCAAGACCAAGGTCACCACCTACGATATCGAGAAATCCGGCGTGGGCTTCAGCCTCATGACCTACGATCTCAAGTACAACCCGCAGTTCTGGGACTTTGCCAAGGCGATGGGCGGCGTGTCGGCACGCGTGCAATCCTCGACCGGCACCATGCTCGAACGCATCTCCTCGGGCGAAAACCTGATTGGCTACAATATCCTCGGCCCCTACGCCCTGGTGCGCGCCAAGAAGGATCCGTCCATCGGCGTGGCCTTCACCAAGGACTACAATCTGGTGCTCTCGCGCGTGATCTTCATCAACAAGGCCGCCAAGAACGTCAATGCCGCCAAGCTGTGGGTGGACTACATCCTCTCCAAGCGTGGCCAGACCATCATCGCCAACGATGCGCAGCTCTTCGCCATCCGGGGTGATGTCACTGGCACTACCACCTCGGCTGAGCTGAGCAAGCAACTGGGCAGCGCCTTGAAGCCCATGCCGGTCTCCACCGAGCTGCTGGAATACCTGGACCAGAAGAAGCGCCTGGACTTCCTCAAGCAGTGGAAGGACGCCACCAGGAAGTAAGCCATCTCCTTCCGTTCGGACTGAGTAGACCCCACGTCTTCGATACGCCGCTGTGGCGGCGACTCAGCCCGAACGGGAGACAAGACGCTCCACCGTCATCCATCGCTGTTTCCGGAGTGCGGGGTATTGCGCCGCCGTTCTGCCGGTCTCCGACTTTCTTGCCCATTCATGAGGCGCCACATGCAATCCTCCACCACGCTACCTCGCAGCGAGTCCGCCCTGCCGGCCCGCCGCCTGCGCCTGAACTGGCCGCGCGGCCTGGTCGTGCTGCTGGCGGCACTGGCCATCTTCGTGCCGCTGCTGCTGATCTTCTACCAGAGCTTCCTGTCGGCGCCGTTCTTTGCGCCCGTCAAGGAACTGACTCTGGATTCCTACCGGTTCATCTTCGATGATCCCGACTTCCGCCAGGCCTTCATCAACGGCTTCACGCTGGCCACCGGCCTGACCGTGATCGCCGTGCCGCTGGGCGGCATGCTGGCCTTCCTGATGGTGCGTACCGACCTGCCTGGACGCAACTGGATCGCACCGGCCCTGATGGTGCCCATCTTCGTCTCGCCCATGGTGATCGGCTTCGGCTACGTGGTGTCGATGGGGCCGGTGGGCTTCTATACCGTGTGGTTCAAGCACCTGCTGTCGGCCATCGGTATCGAGGGCGATCCCTGGAACATCTACGCCTTCCCCAGCATCGTCCTCATCGCCGGCCTGACCCACGTGCCGCACGTCTACCTGTACGCCTCCTCGGCCCTGAAGAGCCTGGGTTCGGACGTCGAGGAAGCCGCCCGCGTGGCCGGTGCCTCGCCGCTGCAGGTGGCGCTGAACGTGTCGCTGCCGATGATCACGCCGGCGCTGGCCTATTCGGGGGTGCTGGTGTTCTTCCTCGGCTTCGAGGTGTTCGGCCTGGTGCTGGTGCTGGGCGATCCGGAAGGCCACCTGGTCTTGCCGACCTATCTCTACAAGCTGACCAACAAGCTGGGGACGCCCTCCTATCACCTCATGGCAGCAGTCGCCGTGTGCCTGGTAGCGGTGACCATGCCGCTGGTGATGATGCAACGCTGGCTGCTGCGCTCGGCCAACAAGTACGTGGCCATCAAGGGCAAGGGTGCGCGCCAGAAGGCGCTGCCGCTGGGCAAGTGGCGCTGGGTGGCCTTTGCGCTGATCGCGGCATGGCTGCTCTTCACGGTCGTGATCCCGCTCTCGGGCATCGCGCTGCGCACCTTCGTCTCGCACTGGGGCGATGGGGTGAACCTGGTCGAGGTGCTGACGCTGGAGAACCTGCGCAATGTCTGGGACCAGCCCTCGCTGGTGCGCGGCATCATCAACACCGTGCTCATCGGCGTCATCGGCGGCGCCCTGGCCGTGGCCTGCTACACCGCCATCGCCCTGGCCATGCACCGCAAGCAGGATGGCGTGACCCGCTTCCTCGACTACAGCGTGCTGGTGCCGCGTGCGGTGCCGGGCCTGCTGGCCGGCCTGTCCTTCCTGTGGGTGTTCCTGTTCGTGCCATCGCTGCTGGATTCGGCCCTGAAGGGCATCGACAACCCGGTCGCGCTATGGCTGGTGGACAGTTTCATCCCGGCCCTGCGCGGCCTGCGCTCGACTATCTTCTCGGTGTGGCTGGCCTATTCGGTGGTGTGGATGGCCTATGGCCTGCGCCTGATCAACACCGCCCTGCTGCAAGTCGGGCCGGAGCTGGAAGAAGCCGCCCGTGCCGTCGGTGCCTCGCGTTCCCGCGTCACCCGCGACGTCACCCTCCCGCTGGTGCGTTATGGCCTGATCGGCGCCTGGCTGATGGTGTTCCTGATCTTCGAGCGCGAGTACTCCACCGGCGTCTACCTGCTCTCGCCGGGGACCGAGGTGATCGGCTCGATGATCGTCTCCATGTGGGCCGCAGGTGCGGTGGAACTGGTGGCGGCACTGTCCTTCATCAACATCACGCTGGTGGCCGTGGGCCTGGGGATCGCGTTGCGCTTCGGCGTGAAGCTGCACGACTGACCCCGTCCCGCCCCCGTTTGATTTGCACGCATCGGCGCCCAGCGTTGCGCCGATGCCTTGTTAGCGCTAGAGCATCCAAAGGAATCATCATGACCGAACTTTCCGTCAACGACCTGCACCTCGACTACGGCAGCGGCGCGCACGCCAATCCCATCCTCAAGGGCGTTTCCATGCAATTGCAGCGCGGCGAAGTGGTCGCCCTGCTGGGCCCGTCCGGCAGCGGCAAGACTACGCTGCTGCGCGCGGTCGCCGGGTTGGAGTCGCCCAAGGCCGGCACCATCGACATCGGCACCCGCCGCGTCTTCGACGGTGCGCGCGACTTCGAGATGCCCGCCGAAGAGCGCAACCTGGGCCTGGTGTTCCAGTCCTATGCGCTGTGGCCGCACAAGACCGTGGCCGACAACGTCGCCTATGGCCTCAAGCTGCGCAAGACCTCTTCTTCCGAGATCGCCACCCGCGTCAAGGCGGTGCTGGCGCAACTGGGACTGGGCCACCTGGGCGAGCGTTATCCGCACCAGCTCTCCGGTGGCCAGCAGCAGCGCGTGGCCATTGCCCGTGCGCTGGTCTACAACCCGCAGGTGATCCTGCTGGACGAACCGCTTTCCAACCTCGACGCCAAGCTGCGCGAGGAAGCCCGCGCCTTCCTGCGCGAACTGATCGTGCGCCTGGGCCTGTCGGCCCTGATGGTGACCCACGACCAGGGCGAGGCGATGGCGATCTCGGACCGCATCCTGCTGCTCAACAACGGCCGCATCGAGCAACAGGGCAGCCCGCAGAGCATGTACCAGACCCCCGACACCCTCTTCACCGCCGAATTCATGGGCAGCAACAACAAGCTGGCCGCCGAGGTCGTCAGCCGTGATGGCGAGCGCGTCACCGTCAAGCTCGATGGCGGCACCGCCGTGGCAACCCTGCGCGGTCGCAGCGATGCCCAGCCCGGCCAGCAACTGACCGGCATCATCCGCGTCGAGCAGGTACGCATCTCGGGCGAGCAGAGCGGCAATGCGATCCGCCTGCCGCTGTCCACCTGCATGTACCTGGGCGACCGCTGGGAGTGCCTCTTCAAGGTCGAGGGCGCCGCCGCCGGCGCGGTCGGCCTGCGCGCCTACGCACCGCAGCGCCTGGACCAGGGCGAGTACTGGCTGTCGCTGCCGGAACAGGCGCTGTGGGCCTTCTGAGGCAGTCACCGCGCCGCCGTCTCGGCAGGCAATGAAGTACGGCGCGCCCGGCTACCCGCCGCGCGTGCCATTACCACGTCCGGTATCCACCGGCGTTTGACCAGAAGACGCCACCGATGCCTGTGCATCGTCCGGCGCACATCAAACCGCTTTCAACCAAGGAGATTTCAGTGCAGAAGAAACACCTCGCGGCTGCCGCCGCACTCGCCACCCTGGCTGCCGCTGGCAGCGCCCAGGCACAGACCAGCGTCACCGTCTATGGCCTGATCGATTCGGGCGTGGAATTCGTCAACAACGCCAGCGCCAAGGGCGGCAGCGTGACCCGCCTGAGCTCGGGCACGATGAACACCTCGCGCATCGGCTTCCGTGGCACGGAAGACCTGGGCGCTGGCCTCAAGGCCATCTTCCAGCTGGAAAACGGCTTCAAGCTCGATACCGGCGCCCTGGACGGCGATGCCAACCAGCTCTTCAACCGCCAGTCCACCGTCGGCCTGGAAGGCGGCTTCGGTCGCGTGGTCGCAGGTCGCTCGTTCTCGACCACCTATGACTTCATCCTGCCCTTCGACCTCATGGGTTACTCGGCCAACTATTCGTGGGTGACCTCGGCCGGTGCCACCGGTGGTCGCAAGGATGGCATGCCCACCGGCGTGTCCAATCTGGTGAAGTACCAGGGTGAATTCGCTGGCGTGAAGGTCGGCGCCATGTACGGCTTCGGCGAAGTCGCCGGCAACACCAGCGACAGTGCCAAGTACGGCGTGGGCCTGGGCTGGGGCACGGGTCCGTTCAGCGTGGCCGGTACCTTCGATCGTGTCAACGGCACTGCCGGCACCAACGGCGCCTACGACAAGACCACTACCGCCCACCTGGCCGGTGGCTACCAGCCGGGCGACGCCTGGAAGTTCAACCTGGGCTATCGCTACTACAAGAAGACCCTGGCCTCCGGTGCCACCGACCTGCGCAGCAACTTCTTCTGGGGCGGCGCCAGCTACAAGGTCACGCCGGCCTTCACGGTCATCGGTACGGTCTACTACCAGGACATCAAGAACATGAGCAACGACGCCGATCCGATCATGTACTCGCTGCGCCTGAAGTACGCCCTGTCCAAGCGCACCGACCTGTACATGAGCACGGCCTATGCCAAGGCCAAGAACAACCAGCTGGTGGGTCTGTCGCGTGATGACGTGGGCTATGGCACCAGCCAGTTCGGTACCACGCTGGGCATGCAGCACCGCTTCTGATCGTCGTGGAAGAGGCCCGGCGCTTGCGCCGGGCAGGATAGTCTTGAGCCGTTATTGATCGGCGCGCACCGGCAGGGATGCCTGGTGCGCGCCGTTTTTTTTCGCGACGCGCCGATCAATGCAGCTGCCATTCATCGATCAGCTCCTCATTGCAGCCGGTACCGCCGCATTGGTTGGCCATCGACACCAGGTGGGCGCCCACGACCAGCAGGAACAGCAGGCAGATCAGGATGCGGCCCCAGGGACGGCGGTACATCCGATCCGGCGATTCGCCCCGTTGCAGCAATAGCAGGGTGGCCGGATACTCGGCGCTCTTGACCCCCAGCAGCATGGCAACGATGGCGCAGGTCAGCGGCGCAAAGAGGGCATTGAGCGTATAGAAATGCAGCCCCAGCAGCAGCGCCCCCTCGGGCTGCTGGCCGGGCAGGACATGCTGTGACATATGCCACAGTGCGATCACGCCGGTCAGCAGCGCACCCAGCAATGCCACGCCGTAGTGCGCGCTCTTGACACCATGGCGCAGGTTCTTCATGAACCCCATGCCGGTCAGGATGATACCGGTGCGTTCCAGCAGGCACAGGGCACAGGGCGGTTCCTGCAGGGCCCATTGGAGCTGCAGGATGGCACCGAGATAAGCGCAGATGGCCAGCAGGCAGATGCCATTGAGGATGATGCCGCCCGGCAGGACCGGGTCGCGCGGAATGAAGACGACGGAACGATCCATGCCCGTGCCGCTGGGTCAGAACGAGAAGCCCGGCGGCTTGGAGAGATGATTGCAGTACCACCACAAGGTCAGCCCCATGGTGGCCAGCCAGAGGCTATTGCTCAGCAGCCTCCAGCCCAGGGCAATGCCGAGTACGGTCAGGAAGGCCAGCAGGAAAGGAAGATACATGAACATGGAGGAGACGAGCCTTGATCGGGCTTCACATTTGCATTGATATTGGTGCGGTATCGTAGCCGAAGGGTCGCGAAAATCTCGCCCAAATTCGTCGAATAAATTCGATAAATCATTACTTTATTCGGGTTAAGCTGGAGCCCTTGATCATCCGCATCGACGTTTTGAGACCCATATCACGAGGAGAGACAGATGCAGCAACAACAAGCGGACAGCCAGGCTGGCCAGCTGCCGGTGCGCCGTGTAGCGGTCGTGGGCACCGGTGTCATCGGTGCCAGCTGGGTCGCCTATTTCCTGGCGCGCGGCCTGGAGGTGACGGCCACCGATCCCATGCCGGGTGCGGAGCAGAAACTGCGTGAGGCCGTGGCGCGCCATTGGCCCAGCCTGGAAGTGCTGGGACTGGTGCCGGGCGCTTCGCAACAGCGCCTGCGTTTTTGCGAGCAGCTCGAAGATGCCCTGGACGGTGCCGACTTCGTGCAGGAAAACGGCCCCGAGCGCGAGGATCTCAAGATCGCCCTGTTCCAGCGCATGGATGCGGCGCTGCCGGCCCACGTGATCCTGGCCTCCAGTTCCTCGGGCCTGCTGATGAGCAAGGTGCAGGCGGCCTGCGTCCATCCGCAGCGGGTGGTGCTGGGCCATCCCTTCAACCCGCCGCACCTGATCCCGCTGGTGGAAGTCATCGGTGGCGCGCAGACGTCGCCGCAGGCGGTGCAGGGCGCGCTGGACTTCTACACGGCCATCGGCAAGAAGGCCATCCATGTGCGCAAGGAGGTCAAGGGCCATATCGCCAACCGCCTGCAGGCGGCGCTGTGGCGCGAAGCCTTCCACCTGGTCGAGCAGGGCGTGGCCAGCACCGAGGATGTCGATACCGCGATTGCCTACGGGCCGGGCCTGCGCTGGGCGCTGATGGGGCCGTTCATGAACCTGGACATGTCCGGCGGCGAGGGTGGCATCGGCCACATGCTGGACCACCTGGGGCCGCCCATCGAGAGCTGGTGGGCCGACCTGGGGACGCCGGCCATCACCGAGGCGCTCAAGGCGACGCTGCGCGACGGCGTGGCGCAGCAGATGCAAGGCAAGTCCGCCGTCGACATCGCCGCCGAGCGCGACCAGTTGCTGGTGAGATTGCTGGCCGCCAAAAGCCAGACCCGTTTCATCCCCTGACGCGGACGGGGGAGGGCGTGCAGCCTCAGCGCCGCTTGCGCCGAGACGGCGCCATCTCCCGCATTAGCGCCACGAAGCGCTGTGCCCCCAGGCCCAGGGGGCGGTCCTTGCTCCACACCACATCCACCCACAGCCGCTGCTGGTTGCTGATGTTATCGAAATCGATGACAGCCAGCGTGCCAGCCTCGATCTGCGGCTGCACCAGGCTGTGCGGCAGGTAGGCCCAGCCCAGTCCCTCGCGCACCAGCGACAGCGTGGCCAGGTGGTTGTCGGTACGCCAGATCTGCCGCGCCAGGAAGAAGCGCGGATCCGAGACGCTGGCATCGCGGCTGGCCACGGCGATCTGGCGGATGTCGTAGAGGTCTTCGTAGCGCAGCTTGCGCTTCTTGCGACGCAGGGCCGGATGCTCCGGGGCGATCACCGCCACCAGCATTTCGCTGCTGAATTCCTGGAAGGCCTCGCGGTCGTTGCCGGCATGGCGCTCGAACACCAGCGCCAGTTGCGCGGTGTTGTCGTAGAGCATGCGCATGGCATCGGCCTGGGGCGAGGACAGCACCTCCACCTCCAGCGATGGAAACTCATCGGCCAGTACCGCCAGCGGCCTGGCCCAGGGCACCGACAGCAGTTCCGGCGCCACCGCCAGGGTGAGCTTGCGCTCCAGTCCCTGGTGCATGGCCAGGGCGTGTGCGTCGAGCTGGCGCAGGGTGCTGGCCAGCAGCCGGGCATCCGGCTCCAGTGCGCGCGCCATGTCGGTGGGGCGGGCATCGCGCGCGGTGCGGTCGAACAGCACCAGGTCCAGCTCGGCCTCCAGCTGGCTGATGGTCATGCTGACCGAGGAAGGGACCCGGCCCAGCTGGCGCGCAGCCGCCGAGAAAGAGCCACTGTCGAGCACGGCCAGGAAGACCCTGACGTTGTCGCTGGAGAAAGCCATGGTGGTTTTTTACCTATCAGAAAAATTGAAAGAAGCTGATTTCTTCTATCAAAAATTAAACCATAGAATGCTCCCGTACCCAAGGCCGATCCCTGTTTGTGTTCTCCACAACCACAGCGCGGCCTGCCATCAGGAGAAAACCATGCAAGGATTCAAACGCAAGCTCGTCTATGCCTGCCTGTTCGAGGCGCTGGCGATCGTCTTCACCACCTTAGGCCTGGCCGTCATTGCCGGTCACGACAGTGCGCACTCGACGGCGGCGGCGGTGGCTTCGTCGACGGTCGCCTTCCTGTGGAATTTCGTCTTCAATGGCCTCTTCGAGCGCTGGGAGGCGCGCCAGAGCGTGCGCGGACGCAACTTCGCCCGCCGCGCCGCCCATGCCATCGGCTTCGAGGGTGGCCTGGTGCTGATGCTGGTGCCACTGTTCGCGTGGTGGCTGGAGATGAGCCTGTGGGATGCCTTCGTGCTGGACCTGGGGCTGATCGTCTTCTTCATGGTCTACACCTACCTGTTCAACCTGCTGTTCGACCGCGTGTTCGGCCTGCCCAGTTCGGCCATGCCGGTCACTGCACCTTGCTCTGTGCAATCGCCCTGATGGCAGGTTCTCGGGGTGGTCAGCCGAAACTGGCTGATCCTCACACGGGATTTCTCAGGCCTGTGTAGAATTCGGGAAAAGGCGCGCAGACGCCAACCGGTCTCCACGACCAGAAAGAGGTTCCGTCATGCTCGCTTCCATTCCTGTTTCCGCCTCCACACCGCGCAGCGACTCGCTGGGCTGCATGGCCTCGCGTCTGGAGAAGAGCCAGGAACTGCAGGGCAGCGATTTCAGTTTCTACCGCAAGCGCGTCGCCGGTGACGAGATCTCCCAGGTGCGTACCCAGGCGTCGGAGCGTGGCTTCCTGCTGGGCATATCGATGTCGTTGCAGCACCGCCGCAGCATCTTCCGTGGCCGTCACGGCGCGCAGCACGACTTTGAACGTGGCGGCATCTATATTCGCGATTTCTCCGAGGACTACCGTGCCGACATCCACGGCGCCTTCGATTTCCTGCTGGTGGAACTGCCACCGGCCTGGTTCGACCAGGCCGGTAGCGAAAGCGGTCGCCGCATCAACGGTCTGCGCAGCGTTACCGGCCAGCACGATCCGGTGCTGCAGCACCTGGCGCAGGCGCTGGCCCCGGCGCTGGTACGTCCCGATCCCGACAGCGTCCTGTTTGCCGACCAGCTTGGCGTGGCACTGGGCACCCATGTGCTGCAACGCTATGGCGGCGCGCCCGCGACGGCAACGCGCAGCGTGCGGCTGTCGCGCCTGCATGAAGAGCGCGCCAAGATGATGTTGCTGGAGAAGGCCAAGGGTGATGTTTCCATTCCCGCCATCGCGCGCCAATGCAATATGTCGGCCAGCCACTTCCTGCGCGCCTTCAAGGCCAGCACCGGGTATACGCCGCACCAGTGGCTGCTGGTGCAGCGGGTGGAGATGGCGCGCCAGTACCTGCGCAACACCGACCTGCCGCTGGCGGAGATTGCGGTGGCCTGCGACTTCTATGACCAGAGCCATTTCAGCCGGGTCTTTTCGCAGGTGGTCGGCAGCGCTCCGGGCGCCTGGCGGCGCGGCCTGCGCTAAGGCAGGCCCTAGGGTACGCGCGGCAGGTCGAAGCAGAACACCGTGCCGCGTGGCTGCGCCGGTGCCACCCGCAGGCGGCCCCGGTGGTTCTCGATGATGGAGCGGCAGATCGCCAGTCCCATGCCCATGCCATCCTGCTTGGTGGTGTAGAAGGCATCGAAGACACGCGGCATCGCCTGCGCCGGGATGCCCTCGCCGCTATCCTCGACGCAGACCTCGACATGCTGCTCGTTGCAGCAGCGCGAACCGATGCGCAAGGTCCGTCCGCCCGCGCTCATCCCGGCCATGGCGTCGATGGCATTGACCACCAGGTTCAGCAGTACCTGCTGCAATTGCACCGGGTCTCCCAGCACATGCAGCTCGGTCGGGTTCAGGGCCAGTACCAGCGAGATATCACGCTGCTCCAGTTCGCTGCGCGACAGGGCCAGGATGTGGTGGATGGCCGCATGCACATTGACCCGTTCGAAGACCGGCGCGCTGTTGCGCGCCAGGCCCTGCAGTCCGGTGATGATGCCGGCGGCGCGCTGTCCTTCGGCGATGATGTCGCGCAGGCCGGCGCGTGCGTGCTCCAGGTCCGGCACGGCGCGATCCAGCCAGCGCAGGCTGGCGCCGGCATTGGCGACGATGGACATGAGCGGCTGGTTGATCTCGTGGGCGATGGAGGCCGTGAGCTGGCCCACGGTGTTGGCCCGCGAGACGCGCTCCATGTCGATCTGGGCGGAGCGGATGGCATATTCGGCTTGCCGCCGCACGGTGATGTCGGTGGCCGTGCCCACGTATTCGACAAAGCTGCCATCGACCCACACCGGCTTGCCGATGCCCGAGATGTAGCGTACCTCGCCGGTATCCTGGCGGCAGATGCGATGTTCCACGCGGATGGTGCCGCCCATGGCGACGGCGGCATTGACGGTGTCGATGACCTCGTGGCGGTCGTCGGGGTGCATCAGGGCCGCGAATTCATCGTAGCTGATGCAGTTGTGCCCAGGTGCCAGGCCATAGATGCGGCACAGCTCCTCGGAACAGAACATCAGGTCTTCACGCACCAGATAGCGCATGCTGCCGGTATGGTTGAAGCGTTCGCCCTGCTTGAGCAACTCCTGGCTGGTGCGCAGTTCCCGTTCGGCACAGGCCAGTTGTTCATTGGCCTGCAACACGTGCGCGTGCGCCCGTGCATTGGCCAGGCAGATGGCGGCGTGGGCGGCCAGTTGCTCCAGGCGATGGCGGGTGGCCGGATCGGGTGTACTGTCGCGCTGCAGATAGAGTGTGGCCAGCGTTTCTCCACCCTGTGCCAGGGGCAGGGCCAGCGACGCCGTCGCCAATTCGGCCGGCTCGGCCAGGCGATGGCGACGCGTGTTGTAGACATCATCGCCACAGCGTAGCGCCTCGGCCGCCAGCAGCGGCTGGCCGGCTTCGCTGCACACCAGCAGGCAGCGTTGGGCCGCCCCCAGCACGCAGGCGGCACGGACGATGGCCGGCTTGAGCGTGACGGGGTCCAGCAGCGCCGACAGCGCGCGCAACGCATCGAAGAGGGCGTCGTCGTTATCGGAAGGCGGCAAGGTGGGGGGCAAGGCATGCTCCGGGGGACGGTGGCTCAGGCCAGCATTGTGCCGCATCCTGTGCTCAGCGGTGGCCCTGGCGCAGGGCGTGCGCCAGCAGCGCCAGCAGGGTATCGGCATGCACCGGTTTGGCCAGCAGGGGCAGCGCCAGGCTGAGGGCGCGTTGCCGCTGGCGATGGGTGGCCTGGGCCGATATGAACAGCAGCGGCAGGCCAGGGCGCAGCAGCGCCAGCCGCTCGGCCAGCTCGAAGCCGCTCATGCGCGCCAGCCGCAGGTCGACAATGGCGCAGGCGGCCGTGTGCAGGCAAGCGGCCACCAGGAACTCCTCGGCCGCCGCAAAGCTGCAACTTCGATACCCGGCCGAATCCAGCAGATTGCACAAGGCCGTGCGTACCCCCTGGTCGTCATCGATGACCGCAATCGGTCGATGCGATGCCAGCGTGTTGTCCCCTTCGCTCATCATCGTCAGCCGTAGGCCAGCGTCATGCGCTGGTCGCGGCATGGCGTCGGCGGTTGCCCTTCCCGCCGTTGGCGGCGGCGGAAACGGATGCGCGCGGCCGTGGCCGCAGCGCGGGAGTCGTGCTTGCCGGCTGGCCCGGCGTGGCGTGGTGATGGCGTATCGGGTTCACCCGGAGGTGTCGGCTCTGCGGCCTGGTGCTGCGAGCTGCACGCTGGCGTGGCTCAGTGTTCCTCCGGTGGCGGTGCGCCGGTGATCTTGGGAATGCATTCGCGGTGGAACCACGCCGCCGTCAGCGCTTCGCCGGCCAGCTTGCGGCGCGCGATGGGCACCAATTGCTCGCCGATCAACATGCCCAGCAAGCCCAGCAGGGCAATCACCGGCGGCGCCGGCGACGGCACCTGCAAGGCGGCATAGAGGAGGCCGGCAAGCACCCCCATCAACAGGGAAATCAGGTAGGGTTTCATGCACTCTCCCGTTCAGCTGCCCAGCAGGTGGGCCACGCCAGTGACCAGGCTTGCCCCCAGCACCATGCCCAGGAGGCCGATGAGGGCGATCCCGGGTGGCGCCGGCGAGCGCACCTTGAACAGCGCATAGAACACGCCGATCAGGATGCCGGCGCCCAGTGAAATCAGATAAGCGGACATGGCCAGCTCCTCGTCAGGACCGCCGCGCTCCCGGCAGGCAGCGCGGCGGCGATGGACAGCAATGGCTTACTTGGCCGGCACCGGGGCCAGGGTCTTCTGGTTGCCGTGCGGACGCTGGTCGGCCTTGTGGACCATGGTGTAGGCGTAGTCCACGCCCATGCCGTAGGCACCGGAGTGTTCGCGCACGATGTCCATGACGGCGTTGTAGGTCCCCTTGCGGGCCCAGTCACGCTGCCATTCCAGCATCACCTGCTGCCAGGTCACCGGGATCACGCCGGCCTGGATCATGCGCTGCATGGCGTAGTCATGGGCTTCCTTGGAGGTGCCGCCGGAGGCGTCGGCCACCATGTAGATCTCGTATTCGCCTTCGGCCATGGCACACAGGGCGAAGCTGTTGTTGCAGACTTCGGTCCAGAGACCGGCGACGACGATCTTCTTCTTGCCGTTGGCGGCCAGGGCGTCACGTACCTTCTGGTCGTCCCAGGAGTTCATGGAAGTGCGTTCCAGGATATCGTGCTCGGGGAACACCGACAGCAGTTCCGGGTAGGTGTAGCCGGAGAAGCCCTGGGTCTCTACGGTGGTGATCACGGTCGGGATGTTGAAGACCTTGGCCGCCTTGGCCAGGGCGACGGTGTTGTTCTTGAGGACCTGGCGGTCGATCGACTGCACGCCGAAGGCCATCTGCGGCTGGTGGTCGATGATGATGAGCTGGCAGTTGTCCGGGGTCAGCACGTCGAGTTTGGTATTGGTGGTCATGATCGTTCCCAAGGTGGTGGGTCAGTGGAGGAGGGCGGGGCAGGGCCGGCAGGGAGAGAGCGGCACTGCCGGAGGCGATCATAGGCAAGCCGGCCGGCGCCTGCCATTATCTGTTCGTATAGCTAGACGCCATGGCCGCGTTTTTGCACACTGCATGCACACCCAGACCGTATGGGATTGCCACGTTTGTCATCTGTCCCGGCATCGATATGCGGTCATCGCCACCTCCATCGCCGTCGCTTTCCCATCGGAGCTTCTCCATGACCCATGCAGCCCCTGTTTCCCCCGACCTGATCCTGATCAACGGCAACATCCATACCGTGGACAGGCAGAACCCCATCGCCGAGGCCCTCGCCATCGGTGGCGGCAAATTCATCGAAGTGGGTGCTACCGCCGATGTCATGCGCCTGAAACAATCCGGTACCCAGGTCATCGACCTGGGCGGACGCACCGTCATCCCCGGCCTGAACGACTCGCACCTGCACCTCATCCGTGGCGGCCTGAACTACAACCTGGAACTGCGCTGGGAAGGCGTGCCCTCGCTGGCCGACGCCCTGCGCATGCTGAAGGACCAGGCCGCGCGTACCCCGCATCCGCAATGGGTGCGCGTGGTCGGTGGCTGGACCGAGTTCCAGTTCGCCGAGAAGCGCCTGCCCACCCTGGAGGAGTTGAACGCGGCCGCGCCCGACACCCCGGTCTTCGTGCTGCACCTGTATGACCGTGCCCTGCTCAACCGCGCCGCGTTGCAGGCCGTGGGCTATACCAAGGACACGCCCAACCCGCCGGGTGGCGAGATCGTGCGCGATGCCTCGGGCAACCCGACCGGCATGCTGATCGCCCGTCCCAACGCCATGATCCTGTACGCCACGCTGGCCAAGGGCCCGACCCTGCCGCAGGAATACCAGGTCAATTCGACCCGCCAGTTCATGCGCGAGCTCAACCGCCTGGGCGTGACCAGTGCCATCGATGCCGGCGGCGGTTTCCAGAACTATCCCGACGACTACCAGATCATCAACAAGCTGGCCGCCGACGACCAGCTCACCATCCGCATCGCCTACAACCTCTTTACCCAGAGCAAGGGCGGCGAACTGGCCGACTTCCAGAAATGGACCAGCATGGTCAAGCCCGGCGATGGCGACGATTTCCTGCGCCACAACGGCGCCGGCGAGATGCTGGTGTTCTCGGCGGCCGACTTCGAGGACTTCCTGGAGCCGCGCCCCGACCTGGCCGATGGCATGGAAGACGAACTGGAGCGCGTGGTACGCCACCTGGTCGCCAACCGCTGGCCGTTCCGCCTGCACGCCACCTATGACGAATCGATCGCGCGCATGCTGGACGTGTTCGAGAAGGTCAACCGCGACATCCCCTTCGACGGCCTGCACTGGATGTTCGACCACGCCGAGACCATCACCGAGCGCAACATCGAGCGCGTGCGGGCACTGGGCGGCGGCATTGCCATCCAGCATCGCATGGCCTTCCAGGGCGAATACTTCATCGACCGCTACGGCGTGGAAGCGGCCGAACATACCCCGCCCATCGCCAAGATGCTGGAGATGGGCGTGCCGGTCGGCGCCGGTACCGACGCCACCCGCGTGGCCAGCTACAACCCCTGGACGGCGCTGTACTGGCTGGTGTCGGGGCGCACCGTCGGCGGCGCCAAGCTGTACGGTGCCGCCGGACGCCTGCCGCGCGAGACTGCACTGGAACTGTGGACCGCCGGCAGCGCCTGGTTCTCCAGCGAACAGGACAAGAAGGGCCGCATCCAGGCCGGCCAGCTGGCCGACCTGGCGGTGTTGTCGGCCGACTTCTTCAGCGTGCATGAAGATGAGATCAAGGGCATCGAATCGGTGATGACAGTGCTCGGCGGCAAGGTGGTCTACGGCACCGGCGCGTTCTCTTCGCACGGTCCGGGCGAGATCCCGGTCCTGCCTGATTGGTCGCCCGTGGCCAAGGTCCCGGGTCACTATCGTGCCGTGGCAAAGACCGATGCCGCCCGCCAGAAGAAGGCGACCCTGCCGCATGCCTGCGTCGGTTCCTGCGGCGTGCATGGTCACTCCCACGATGTGGCGCGCAAGTCCAGCGTCCCGGTCTCCAACTTCGCCGGCTTCTGGGGCGCGTTGGGTTGCAGCTGCTTCGCGTTCTGATCATGCCAGCGCATCCCATCCCCCGCCGGCGGGCACTGCCGGTGCCACCACTGGACCTGGGCCTGCTGTTCCTGCGCCTGGCTGGCAGCTTCATGCTGTTCTACGTGCATGGCCTGCCCAAGCTGCTGCACTACGCCCATGAGCTGACGGTGATCGAAGACCCCTTCGGCCTGGGCCCGGCGCTCTCGCTGTGGGCGGCGATCCTGGCCGAAGCCGTCTGCCCGGTGCTGATCGCCCTGGGCCTCTTCACCCGCCTGGCCTGCCTGCCCATCATCGGCGTGCTGCTGGTGGCCATGCTGGCCGTACACCCCGGCTGGAGCATCGCCGAAGGCCAGTTCGGCTGGCTGTTGCTGGTGATCTTCACGGCCATCGCACTGTGCGGGCCGGGCCGCTGGCGCCTGGGCGCGGTATCGGCCCCGGCCCCACGCTAGGACCGGGGAATTCATCCCGCCGGCGCTGGTCTTCTCCATCGCCGGTTCCCTCATCGTTTCCTGCTGCCCGGCCAAGCGCCGGGCGGCTTCTCCACGCGGTCCGCACCCACCGGTATCGGCCACGACACCTCACCCAAGGAGCATATCCATGAGCACCCTCACCACCCGCGACGGCACCGAGATCTACTACAAGGACTGGGGCAGCGGCCAACCGGTCGTCTTCGCCCACGGCTGGCCGCTGGACGGCGACATGTGGGAATACCAGATGCACTTCCTGGCCCAGCGCGGTTACCGCGTGATCGCCTATGACCGTCGCGGTTTCGGTCGTTCCAGCCAGCCCTGGAGCGGCTACGACTACGACACCTTCGCCGATGACCTGGCCGAGCTGATGGATCACCTGGACCTGCAAGGCGCGACCCTGGTCGGTTTCTCCATGGGCGGCGGCGACGTGGCGCGCTACATCGGCCGTCACGGTAGCAAGCGTGTGGCCAAGGCCGCCCTGCTGGGCGCAGTGACGCCGATCTTCGGCCAGGCAGCGGACTTCCCGCAAGGCGTGCCCAGCGCCGTCTTCGATGGCATCAAGGCGGGCCTGACCAAGGACCGCGCCCAGTTCATCAGTGATTTCGCCACCCCCTTCTTCGGCACCAACCGCGCCGGCCACCAGGTCAGCGCCGGCATCCTGGCGCAGACCTTCAATATCGCCATGCTGGCCTCGCTGAAGGGAACCATCGATTGCGTGACGGCCTTCTCGCAGACCGACTTCCGCGCCGACCTCGACAAGTTCAGCTTCCCGACCCTGGTCATCCACGGTGACGACGACCAGATCGTCCCCTTCGAGACCACCGGCAAGCTGGTCGCGCAACAGGTACCGGGTGCCCAGCTGAAGGTCTATGCCGGCGCGCCGCATGCGCTGTGCTTCACCCACAAGGATCAGGTCAACGCCGATCTGCTGGCCTTCCTGGAGGGCTGAACATCATGAGCCTGGACGCCTCCCAACGCCAGCAACTGGAACAGCGCCGCCTGGCGCCGCTGGCCACCCCCAGCCTGCTCTCGGCGCAAGCCAGCCAGGAGATCGGTGGCGCGCTCACCATGCTGCTGGCCGACATCTTCGCGCTGTACCTGAAGACCAAGAACTTCCACTGGCACATGTCGGGGCCGCATTTCCGCGACTACCACCTGCTGCTGGACGACCAGTCCCAGCAGATCATCGCCGTCACCGATGCGGTGGCCGAGCGGGTGCGCAAGATCGGCGCCACCACGCTGCGCTCCACCGGCCACATCGGCCGGCTGCAGCGCCTGTCCGACAACGACAGTGACTTCGTGACCCCCTCGGACATGCTGGCCGAATTGCGTGAGGACAACCTGCGCCTGGTCGGTTTCATGATGGCCACCCATGCGCTGTGCGACGAGCACGGCGACGTCGCCAGCGCCAGCCTGCTGGAAAACTGGATCGACGAAGCCGAGCAGCGCGCCTGGTTCCTGTTCGAATCGGGACGCACGTCGGCCTGACGGTCCAGTCCATGTTGTTGCGCCCTATTGATGTCGGGCAAAAAAAATCCCCGGTCGCTTGACCGGGGAGCCAGGGCCTGCTCACCAGGATTCAGGGAGACAGCGGGACGGCGGCGCGCAGTGGCGGCACCGCCTGAATGGGTCAGACCGGGATCTGGCCTGCCAGCTCGCCGACGCTGTGCGCCAGCGGATGGTGACGCCACTTCGCTTCGGCAAACAGGTAGACGCCCAGCGAAGACAGGACCACGGTGATCAGGGTAGCGAGAGCGACAGTCAGCGGCATTCGCCGGGCCCGCGTTGGCCTGGTATTGATTTCCGGAAAATGATGTTCGTCATTGCCATATTGTTTTGCCGGATTTCTTTACACTTCGAGTCAGAAATCCATCATTTTGGTGTGAGGATTCATCTAAGTATTTGAATTAAAACAAAAAAATTTCTGGCATGCGGATTGCTTAATACCTTGCATAGTTGACGAGCAAGTTGCCATCAAACAAGTCGGAACGGTTTAATGCGCGAAGTGCCTTGATTGAAAAGTCATCTGTTTTAAGCCGACATCCGAAATTAACGTATTTGAGATCTCACCTGGGGACCAATATGATCAGCCTGAAAAAACTGCGTGGAATTACCGTTGCTGCTTTCATGACCGTGGCAGCTGTCGCGGCCCATGCCACTCCGACCTTCACGGTCAATCCGAACAGCAACGGCCTGGCTACGCAAGGCCGCATCTTCACCGCTGACTCCATGAATGGCGTGTCGTCGGCGCGCATCAGCTACACCGGTAACGGCAGCACCTTTACCTACACGGGTGTCGGCTATATCGACTACACCTCGTTCAGCCTGGACGACTCGGGCATCAGCGCGGCCATCACCCGCAATAACTTCGATTACGGCATCTATGCCACCTTTACCCAGACCTTCTCCTGCGGTTCCTTCCTGGCACCGGGCGTGAGCTGCGCGGTCACCTCGATCACGCTGAACCTGTGGGCAGATCCGGGCAACGACAACACCTACAACAAGGCCACCGTCAACAATGACGCCAGCGTGACCACCGTGGGCAACCAGATCCTGCTGGGTACGGTCAACGAAGTTCTCGCAGGCACCGCCGGTATCAATGTCCTGGGTGGCGCATTCCAGAACGTGAACTCCAACTTCAACCTGACCGCCGCCGGTCAGCAGTTCTTCATCTCGCCGAATCCGTTCTACCAGTTCGCTTTCAGCGCCTTCAACAACACCTCGCAAGGCCTGAGCTGCAACGGCAACACCAACGTGAACACCGGCGGTGCTTCCAATGGTTGCGCCGGCGCGTTCACCGCTGTGGCGATCAACAACGAATCCGGTATCACCGACTTCAACAACGTACCGGAACCGGCTTCGCTGGCCATCTTTGGTATCGGCCTGATGGGTCTGGTGTCCCTGCGTCGTCGCAAGTCCTGATTCCGGACAGCCCGTTTCAGTCTTGCCTTGACGGCCCGGTTGCGCAAGCAACCGGGCCGTTTGTCTTTGTGTCGTTCGCGCCAGCAGTGAACGCATTTTCAATGCCACGCCAGCGTGAGGCCCATCCAGGCCTCGGCTCCGCAGTGCGCCCGACATCGGCAGCGCCTCCTGGCGTCCACCGACATGCCTGCCCGAATCTCCTTTTATTGTTAAGTCAATTGCTTAACTAAGCATTACTTTAAAATGTACGGGGAAATAACGGTGGGGATGCTCGTTTTTTTGAGATTGACGTCGACGCGCAAGGAGTCCTCGGCAGAAGAGATTTGCCGCCAGGAACGGACATCCGGATAAAAGGACAGTAGCATTCCCAACTTCGATGTACGCCCGCGAGGGTACTCATCTCAGGAGGATTAGAGTATGCAGAACGTCTGGATGTTTGTCGTCGCGCTTGCCGCGGTCTACCTCGTGCCTGGTCCCGATATGCTTGTCATCCTGCAGACCTCCGGCAGCCAGGGCAAGCGGGCCGCATTTGCCGCCGCTGCGGGACTGGGCCTGGCACGCGCGGCCCACGTCGCGCTTGCGGCCTTCGGATTGGCGACCTTGCTCAGAACTGCACCGTGGGCTTTCGAGCTTGTCAGGATGATCGGTGTGACCTACCTGATTTGGTTGGGGATCAAGCTGGCACGATCCAGGTCGTTGATGGTCGACGTCAACAACGGCGCTCCGGCCGCCGCGAACGTCTATCGGACAGCCGCATGGCGCGGCCTGCTGACGAACATCACCAATCCCAAAGCGCTTTTGTTCTGTTCCGTACTCTTGCCGCAATTCGTCCACGCCGGCGGCGTCGATATCGGTCTCCAGTTTCTGTGGCTAGGCATCGTTCTTGTTTTCATGGGGCTGTTGTTCGACACCATGTATGTATTTACCGGAGTGGCACTTGGCCATTGGGTCAACCGTAACCCGCTGGTGCAGGCAATACAGCGCTGGATGTTTGCGTCGTTGCTCATTGGCTTCGGAATCAGGTTGGCCGTCGCTGGACGGCCAGAGTGACGGAGGGAAGGCAACTGTCGGCCAATTCCACACATCCAATGATCCGCTTACACTCGTATCCTGTTAACGTCTTGTTATCAACGCTCCGTTTGAGGTGTTTCCTGCCTACATCTGGACGTTATGGAGCCTTCAGTGAGAGATCTGTTTGCAAATAGGACGCTAAATAGATCGATTCTCTGTTTTTACACAGCCTCGGCCAGGAGCGGACGTTCCGAATCTTTAGAAAGGGCAGTATGGAATATCGGTTTCAGATCGCGTCGGACGTTATCCGTGATGGCCTCGGCCTGGAACTAGTAGATCCCATTGGCAAAGTCCTTGCAGAAGTCTTCAGATGCGACGCTGATCATTCGCTGACAGTCTCTTTGTTTATAGACGAGCTACCATTTTCGCTGATTGAGAAGCTGGTTCTCATGGCACGTACTGAACTAGGTGCTTTTGAAGATGGTGGTCCGTTGCCGAAACCGGCGTGATGACAATCGGCCAGGAGCACCCATTCCAAGCATGAATCAACGATTCAATCATTTAGGGATCATTTACTGATCGAAGCGAGTTGACCGTGAGCCAAGTTGAATCTCTCCCACCACAATGGCAAGTTGCTACTCATCTTCGGCCAATGCGGGACAACCTTGGAATAGGTTCTCTCGTGCTCGCGCCGCTTGCGGATGAGTGTGGAGATTATGCCTGGCTGCTGATTCGTTATCGGACAAAGTATCCTGAACCAGGTGGGGGCGAAGGTGATCACCTTTACACATCATCAGCCGACGCATGTGTAGAGGCCACTTCGCAGTTCGGCGTAGAAGATAGTGAGTGGGAAATCCTGGCGGCCAGCGACGTACTTTGGATTGATAAAGAGATTTTTTATTGACTGCTGCGAACTTCAGCTTATGTTCGTAACAGCCCCAAAAATGTTCAAATCGGCCAAAAACCGACGTCGATAGTTTGGTTTGTTATCTAACGAGGGGGGCTTTGATATGTGCCCCGCTTAGTTAGAATTTGAATAAAAAGAGGACCGGTGGGGCGCCAGAGCATGTGGCAGATTCTTTTAGCGGATAGGAAGAAAAATGGAAGAGACGAATTTGGAAAATGAACTACAGACGGTCTATATCCTTACAAATCCCGCGATGCCCGGTATAGTTAAGATTGGGATGACACGGGCGTCAGATGCTGGTGAGCGCATCGCGGCACTTGGTAAAAGTAGCGCAGTCCCGCTTCCTTTCGATTGTGTCTTTGCTTGCAATGTTCCGGACGCAAGAAGGGTTGAGCAGGCGCTTCACCTTGCATTTTCTCCCGACCGCATAAATCCCTCTCGCGAGTTTTTTAGAACAAAGCCCAGTCAAGTCGTCGCCATCCTGGAATTGCTGCATCAGGGCAAAGTGGTGACAGCACAGGTCGAGGCGCAGGCGGAAGCCAAAACCGACCCTGAAGCGCTTGATTCTGCCGCAAAAGACAAGCGCAAGATGCGTCCGAAAATCGACTATTTGCAAATTGGGTTGAAGGTCGGCGACGTCATCACCTTCAGGGACGGCGTGACAACGGCAACGATTACCGGACCGCACACGGTTAGCTACAAAGGCGAAGAATCTTCATTGCAACGTGTCTCGCTCCAGCTCATGCCTGAAATTGTTGGGCGTGGCGTAGCGTCAAAGCTGTACTGGTCATTCAATGGCCAATCCCTGGCAGATCTTTACGAAGAATTTCACGGGGACGAGGAATAAGTCGCTGGACAGTCAGCGAACCGGGCGATGGTCGTCAAGCGCTATGAAAGCCTACAAGCCTCCGCGAGAAAGCTCAGCTACCATGGAATATCGATCATGGCCCGTCGTTGAATCGCACTGAGAGCGCAAAAGCGGGAGAACTGATGTATCCACATCATGGGAAACGGATAAGAATTTATAATTTTTTCACGACCATCGTCATGTTCGTGCTCAGCATGGGCAGTGCATGCGCGACCTCAATCACGCCCTTTCCTCCAGACGATGTCCATGGCAGCACCATCACCTTCGAGTCAGTCACGCCCCCACGGATCAAGGATTTCGTGGAGCGTACGGCCGACAACAAGGTTTCCATTACAGGACGCCTGAGCTTCCCCGACGCGATGACGTCTACCGTTCCGGCGGTCGTCATCCTGCATGGAAGCAGCGGTGTCAATCCCGGCGAAATGGTCTGGGCGCAACGCTTGAACGCGATGGGATTTGCCAGCTTCGTCGTCGACAGCTTTACCGGAAGAGGCATCTCCAATACCGAGGCAGACCAGAGTCAGCTGTCGATGACGGCGGGGATCGCCGATGCCTACTTTGCACTACGCCTGCTGGCGGCGGATCCGCGTATCGACAGGAGAAAAATCAGCGTGATGGGATTCTCGCGCGGGGGAATTGCCGCACTGTATTCGGCACTCGATCCATTTCGCCGCGCCGTGATCGACGACGATCTGCACTTTGCCGCCCATATCGCCTTCTATCCCGGATGTGGCCTGCACTACACATCGGCACATCTGGATGGCGCGCCCATACTGATGCTGCTCGGCGGCAAGGACAATTACACACCGGCAGCACCCTGTGTGACCTACGCCGATGATCTACGCCAGCAAGGCGCGCAGGTCACGCTGAAGACTTACCCCGATGCGTATCACGGATTTGACCGGCCGACGCGATTGCATGTCGTCAAGGCAGCAACGAGCGCACGCGATTGCCACGGTACCTATGATCTGGACACCAACAGATTCACGATGCGCAAGGATGAGCAAACCTTATCGGGGGCCGAGGCCACCGCAGAAGCCAGGCGCTGCCTGAGTTATGGCGTGATGCTTGGCGGGGATAAGCTGGGGCGCGAGCAATCGCCACTGGACGTCGCTGCATTTCTCAAATCGGTCGTTGATCGCGACAAATGAGCTCCCGAACGGGACTCGCTCGCACGCGCGTCGTTTGATGAGAGGCTTTCCAGAAGTCCGCCGAGCCCAGCTAGCGCTGCCGCGCCGAATGGATCTGCAGCCGTTCGGCCGTGCGCACCAGGTCGGCCAGGGTGCGGGTCTGCATCTTGTCCATCACGCGCCGCTTGTGGACCTTGACCGTGATTTCGCTGATGCCCAGCTCGGTGGCGATCTGCTTGTTGAGCAGGCCGCCGATGGCCAGTTCCAGGACTTCGCGCTCGCGCGGGGTGAGCGTTTCCAGGCGCGAGGTGCTGGCCGCATGTTCCACCCGCGACAGCAATTGCCGCTCGGCGATTTCCAGGGCTTCCCCGACCGCGTCCAGCAGCCTTTCGTCCTGGATGGGCTTGGTCAGGAACTCATGCGCGCCGGCCTTCATGGCCTGTACCGTCACGGGGATGGTGCCGTAACCGGAGATGAAGATCACCGGCAGGGCGTCGCCGCGCTGCTCCAGCTGGCGGACTACCTCGAAGCCATCCGGCCCCGGCATCTGCATGTCCAGCAACAGGCAGCAGGGGGCTGGTGGCAGCGGCGTCTGCAGGAACTCCTGCGCCGAGGCGAAGCCCCGCGCGGCCAGTCCGGCCGAGGCCAGCAGGCGCAGCAGGGCCGTCCTGACCATGCCATCGTCATCGACGACGAATACGGTTCTTTCCATGGGCTTGTCCGTCAGCTGGGTTGCGGGGGCGGTAGGCAAGGCGGGGCCTTGCCAGCTGCTGGCGCCCATCATCGGCATTCACGGCGGATTTGGATTGTACAAAGATGCTGTTTTTTGTAAAAAATCTGCCTGTATCGATGATCCGGAGAAATATTGCCTGGCTGGCAATCACCTGCCTATCCATAGAGATAATGGGCGGGCTCGCGCGCCAGTGCTAAGGTGGGCGGCCTTGCCCCTGAATCCCGATTTCCGAATCCCGAAGCGAGCCGTTCATGAATGCAGCCCAGCGCAACCGCCTCCAGTCCTCCGGCCTGGCCTTCCTCGCCGCCTATGTCGATACGCTGGGCTTCATCGCCCTGTTTGGGCTGTTCACGGCCCATGTGACGGGCAACTTCATCCTCATCGGCGCGGCCCTGGCCGACAGTTCGCAGATGTCCATCCTGTTGAAGTTCCTGGCTTTCCCGGCCTTCATCGCCGGCGTGGCCGTGGCGCGCCTGGCCATCGCCGCCATCCAGCGTCGCCAGGGGCGTGCGCTGGCCTGGTCCTTCCTGTTGCAACTGGTGCTGTTGCTGGGCTTCATGGTCTGCGGCATGGCCGCCGCGCCGGTGCAGTCGCCCACGGCCGGTTGGGTGATGGCCGCCGGCCTCCTGGGTACCGCCTCCATGGGCGTACACAGCGCCATCAGCCGCCTGCTGCTGGCGCACCTGGCGCCGACCTCGCTGATGACGGGCAATGTCACCCAGGTCGTCATCGACCTGGTCGACATGCTGCGCGGGGCGGCCGATGCCGGCACCACCGAGCGCTGCATCAAGTTCGTCTGGCCGGTGCTGTCCTTTGGCATCGGCGCCATTGCGGCAGCCTTCGCCTACCACGCCATCGGCTTTGCCGGCCTGCTGGTGCCGGTGCTGATCCTGGTGGTCCTGGTGGTGTGGGAGTTCGGGCAGCCGCCTGCCAATGCCGCCGCCGGCAAATGAACAAGTCGCGCCTGGAAGCCTTCAGCGATGGCGTCATCGCCATTGCCATCACGATCATGGTGCTAGGGCTACAGACGCCCCGGGGCGCCACGCTGTCCGACCTGCTGGCCCTGCTGCCGCCACTGCTGAGCTACCTGCTCAGCTTCGTCTATGTGGGGATCTACTGGGTCAATCACCATCACCTGTTGCAGGCTGCCACCCAGGTCGACCGGCGGGTGCTGTGGACCAACCTGCACCTGCTGTTCTGGCTGTCGCTGCTGCCCTTCGTCACCGGCTGGGTCGCCGGCCATCATCGCCAGAGCGTGCCGGTGGCCTGCTACGGGTTGGTGCTGCTGATGTGTTCGGTATCCTTCCTGCTGCTCAAGCGTGCCCTGCGCCACAGCGAAGCCGATCATCCGCTGCGGGCGGCAGTGATCGGCCAGGGGCGCAAGAACACGCTGTCCATCCTGCTCTATGCGCTGGCCATTCCACTGGCGCTGCCCAGTCCCCTGGGCGCTACCGCCATCCACGTCCTGCTGGCATTGCTGTGGTTCCTGCCGGATCACCGCTTCGAACAGTTGCGCGCACGCGCCGGGCTGGACTAGGTCAGCCGGCGAGCTTGTCCCACAGGGGCTGGCCGTTGAAGTCGCGGATCACCGCATGGGCGCCGGCGGCGCGCAGGCGGGTCTCGTCCAGTCCACCCAGCATGCCGTAGGTCCACACCTGCGCGCCGCTGGCCGCTTTCACGCCCGAGCTGGAATCCTCGAAGGCCACCGCCTCGTCGGCGCGGCCGCCCAGCAGTTGCAGGGCGGTGAGGTAGGGCAGAGGATCGGGTTTGGCGCGTGGCAACTCGTCACCGATCACCAGCGCATCGAAGCGCCCGGCCAGTCCGGTGGCGTTCAACATCAGTTCGGCATTGGCGCGCGGCGCATTGGTGACCACCGCGCTGCGTCCGCCGATGCGGGCGATGTGCTCCAGCAGGCGGGCGATGCCCGCTGTGGGTTCGACGTGCTGGTCCAGCTGCGAGCGGAACAGCTGTTCCTTTTCCTCGGCCAGCGGCAGGTACTCCGAGGCCGGCATGCCGGGGAAGAGATGCTCGAAGATCATGGCGTTGGAGGCGCCCATGATGTGGGTCTTGTAGTAATCCACGTCGACATGCCGGCCCCAGCGCGCGAGGATGGTGTTGAAGGCGGCGTGGTGCAGGGCATCGCTGTCCATGAGCGTGCCGTCGAGGTCGAACAGGAAGGTGGTGATGGCCATGGGGGCTCTCTAGAAAGGGAGGGGGCCATTCTATAAGACTGGCTCAAGTGCTGCTGGCGCTCTTCCTGCAAGTCGCCTGGTTTTCTTCCTGCACTCCTACGGCAAATGGCGATCTGCGCCGATGGCCGGCGTGCCACTGCGGTCCTACAGTCTGATGGTGGCAATGCCCCGACCCTGCGCGTGCAGGGATCCATCCATCAAGAATGCGAGGAGACCCATGACCACCTCATCCACTTCATCCTTTCCACCCGCCGATATCGAGGCGTTCGCGGCCAATGGCAGCGGCGTCTCGTGGGGCGCCATCTTCGCCGGGGCCAGCGCGGCTGCGGCGTTGGCCTTCATCCTGGTGATCCTGGGCTTCGGCCTGGGCTTGTCATCGGTCTCGCCATGGTCCGGCGAAGGCGTGACGGCCAGGACCATCGGCTATTCGACCGCAGCCTGGTTGCTCTTCACGCAGATCGCCGCCTCGGCCATCGGCGGCTTCCTGGCGGGCCGCCTGCGGGTGAAATGGGCTGGCCTGCATACCCGCGAAGTCTACTTCCGTGACACCGCCCACGGCCTGCTGGCCTGGGCGGTCGCCTCGCTGGTGACCGTGGCGCTGCTGGGCTCGGCCATCGGCACTGTCATCTCGGGCGGCACCAGGACGTTGGGTGCGGCCGGCGGCATGCTGGGTAGCGGCGCGGCGGTGGCGACCGTGGCGGCGGGGCAGGAGGGTGGGCCATCGGCCGGCACGCTGGCGGATCGCTTCTCGGGTTATTTCATCGATAGTCTGCTGCGTCCCGGGCCTGGCAATGGCGCCAGCGCTGCAGCCTCGCCAGCTGCGCCCGCGGCCGACGCACCCGCAGCGGCGACATCAGTCCCCGCTGCGCCGTTGGCAGCCCCCGGTGCCGATGGTCGCGACGTGACCTCGGCCCAGCGCATGGAAGTGGTCCGCGTCTTTGCCTATGCGCTCTCCAGCGGCACCCTGGTGGACGCCGACAAGCGCTATGTGGGCCAGATCGTGGCCCGCCACGCCGGTCTTTCGCAGGCCGATGCCGACAAGCGTGTCAGCGATACCTTCGCCGCCTACCAGCGTGCCATCGACGACGCCACCACCAAGGCCAGGGCCGCGGCCGACACTGCCCGCAAGGCCGCCGCCTATGCGGCGATGTGGATGTTCCTGTCGCTGCTGTGCGGCGCCTTCGTCGCCAGCCTGATGGCAACCTACGGCGGTCGCCTGCGCGATCGCCACGAGCTCTATGACACGCCGCTTGCCCGACGCGATGTCGGTCTAGCCGAGCCTTCCTTGCATTGACTGACGTTACGTACCGAACCCGAACCTCGATAGGAGACTGACATGGGCGCAATCCTGCTCTGGCTATTGGGCATTCCCATCCCCATCATCCTGCTGCTGATCCTGTTGTTCTGACGGGTCTTGAGCCAGCATGGGCAAGGGCGGCAGCGATGTCGCCCTTTTTCATGGCCACGGCGATGCGTGCGATCAGAGGTCGGAGTAGTCGAAGGACTTGATACCCTCGAGCTTGAGGAAACCCTGCACGATGCGGTCGAATTCCTTCTCCGAGGTATGCGAGAGGACGATGGCGACTTCGTCATAGCCATTGCCGTCGGCTTCGCGCTTGACCAGGAACTTGCTCACGCGACCGGCCGAGGCGCCCATGAGGGTGTGCAGGTGGCCGATGTTGAAGGTATCGGCATGGACCAGGAAGGTGATGCCGCGCTTCTGCTTGTCGGCGAAGTAGCGTCGCTCCAGTGGCTTGATCCCGGCCAGGATCAGCAGCACGATGGCCGTGCCGGCCACGGCGGCCACATACATGCCGCCTCCCACGGCCAGCCCGATGGCCGCCACCGTCCACAGGCTGGCCGCCGTGGTGAGGCCACGGATGATCTCGCCGCGCAGCAGGATCGAACCCGCCCCCAGGAAACCGATGCCCGAGACCACCTGTGCAGCCATCCGCGAGGGATCGAGCACCACCTTGTCGGATTGCAGGATGGTGGAAAAGCCATAGGCCGATACCAGCATGATGAGGCAGGAACCGACACAGACCAGCATATGGGTGCGCAGGCCGGCGGCCCAGGACAGGCGTTCGCGCTCGATGCCGATGAGGCTGCCGAGGATGGCGGCCACGCCCAGGCGCAGGATGACGTCCATTGTGGGGATCATGGGGGGCTCCTTGTGGATGAGAGGGGGAGGTGGATACTCCTCGTATCAAGATAAATGATTTATATAATTTACTCTGGTTCCCGGTTTTCTGCAGAAATGCCGATGAGCATCTGCAGGAGATCCTCCTGGGGAGCGACCATCTTCGCCACGGTGGCGGGCTGGCGCAGATAGTGGATATCCCACTCCTCTTCCGCCACCTGCACGAACCCATGCCGCTGGTAGAAGCGGTTGGCATCGCTGCCGCGCAGCGCGCCCAGCCTGACCGGCAGCGCCAGCCGGTCGGCGCAGGCCAGGATGCGCTCAAGTACCTGGCCGCCGCGGCCGCCTCCCTGCCATGCGGGCAGCAGGTAGAGATGCTGCAGCTTCAGGCAATCTTCCTCGCGTCGCAGCGAGAAGAAGCCGAGCGGCCTCTGGCCCTGGTCACCCATGATGAAGAAACACTGCGCCGGCACGAACGAGGACAGGAAGCGCATGCGCGCGCGCTCCGGGTCGAAGCGGCCGACCGCCATCAGGCTGGGCCGCATGGCGGCGATGCGCAGGGCCACCAGTTCTTCGGCATCCTCGGCGCGGGTGGGGATGAAGCTGAGCAGCATGGATCTCTCCTCTTCAGTCGGCGGGCGTGCCGGTCTGGCGGCGGATGATGCCGATCAGGCGCTGTGCCGCCGGCGACAGGTACATGTCGCGCCGGTAGGTCAGGCCCATGCGGCGCAGCATGGTGGTTTCCTTCAGCGGCACTTCGCGCAGGTCGCCGCGCCCGGCTTCCAGGTTCAGCTTGGAGGCAAATCCCAGCAGGTTGCTGCGCTCGATCAGGGGCATGATCATGTTCAGCACCGTGGGCGTGATCTGCACCGAGGGCCGGGCCAGGTGGTGGCGGTCGAAGACATTGTCCAGCCATTGCCGGCTCAGCACCGAGGTGGCTGGCAGTACCCATTGGTATTCCAGCAGCGTGCGCAGGCGGATCTTCTGCCTGAAGATCGGGTGGCTGGCGCTGGCCATGACCACCATCTGGTCCTGCATGATCTCTTCGGTCTGGAAGACCTCGTCGTTCTGGATCATCGGTCCCAGCACGATATCGAGTTCACCGGCCTTGAGACCGGCCAGCAGGGCGTCGTTCATCGAGACCTTGAGGTCGATGGTGACCTTCTGCGCCTCGGCCAGCAACTGTTCGCAGATGCCCGGCAGGATGTGCTCGGCCAGCGTGGGGATGCAACCCAGCCGGATGTTGCCCTCGCGGCCGTTGGCGTAGTCGCCGATCTCGCGGGTGGTCTCGTCCATCATCAGGCTGATGCGCCGCGCCCGGTTCAGCAGGGCCTGGCCCACGGCGGTCAGGCGGATGCCGCGTCCCACCCGCTCGAACAGCGGCGCGCCCAGCTCATCTTCCAGGCGGTCGATGCACTTGGTCAGCGCGGGCTGGGTCTTGTAGAGCCGTTCGGCGGCGCGCCCCACATGCCCTTCCTCGGCGATGACCTCGAAATAACGGAGATCGCGGAAGTCCATGATTCATTCCTGAAATTTATGGTTTGTAAAATAAAAGCAAATATACATTAAATATTCCGGCACGTAGACTGGCCTCCAAACAATAACCCCGCCCGCTCGATGACTCGTTCGTGGCGCCGGAAACCATGGAGACAAGTCCAATGCAAACACGCACGTCCAGGCGCCAGTTCCTGCGCCGCAGCACCGCACTGGCTGCCGCTGTCGGCAGCGCTGCCTACACCCCGGCATTGCTGGCCCAGGAGGCTGCCTACGCCCATTCCGCCGGCAGCGAACGCGCTAGCGTGAGCCTGCCGGCCGAGGCCTGTGATTGCCACATGCACATCTACGACGATCGCTTCCCCTGGGCGCCCGGTGCCAAGTTGCTGCACGCGAACGCGACCGTAGCCATGTACCGCCGCCTGCAGCAGCGACTGGGCACGACGCGCAACGTCGTGGTGACGCCGTCGGCCTACGGCGTGGACAACCGCTGCACCCTGGATGCCCTGGCGCAACTCGGACCCAGCGCGCGCGGTGTGGCCGTGGTCAACGATAGCGTGACCGATGACGAGCTGGAGCGCCTGCACCGTGCCGGCGTGCGTGGCCTGCGCTTCAACCTGGCGCTGGGCTCGGTGACCACGGTGGCGATGATGGAACCCTTGGCGCGCCGGGTGGCGCCGCTGGGCTGGCATCTGCAGATCAACATGTCCAACGACGACCTGCTGGCCAACCGCGCCTTGCTGGCACGCCTGGCGGTGCCAGTGGTGTTCGACCACTTCGCGCGCATCCCGCTGCAGGCCACGGTTGCGCATCCGGTGTTCGATTTCGTGACCGGCCTGATGCGCGAGCAGCGCGCCAGCGTCAAGCTCTCCGGTGCCTATCTCTACAGCAAGAGCGGCGCCCCGGACTACGCCGATGTCGCCCCGCTGGCGCGCACGCTGGTGCAGCGCGCGCCGACCCAGCTGGTGTGGGGCAGCGACTGGCCGCACCCGACCGAACAGCACAAGCCCGACGACGCCCGCCTGCTCGATGTGATGAGCACCTGGCTGGGCTCGCCCGAGACCCTCCATACCGTGCTGGTGGCCAATCCGGCGCGCCTGTACCACTTCTGAAGGACCGCCATGAGCCATGTCTCCACCCATGCCGTGACGCCATCGGCCTCTGCCCCGGCAGATAGCGCCGCCGTGAGCGAAACGGCCACCATGAAGAAGGTGATGCGTCGCCTGATTCCCTTCATCCTGCTGTGCTACGTGGTCAGTTACCTCGACCGCATCAACGTCGGCTTCGCCGCCCTGACCATGAACCGCGACCTGGGCTTGTCGCCCTCGCAGTTCGGCCTGGGCGCGGGCCTGTTCTTCATCGGCTATTTCTTCTTCGAGATTCCCAGCAACCTGGCGCTGCATCGCTTCGGCGCGCGCATGTGGATCTCGCGCATCATGATTTCCTGGGGCGTGATCTCCATGGCCACGGCCTTCGTGGTCGGCCCCAAGAGCTTCGCGCTGGCGCGCTTCTTCCTGGGCATGGCCGAGGCCGGTTTCACGCCGGGCATCTACCTGTACTTCACGCAATGGTTCCCGGGCGCCTGGCGCGGCAAGGCGACTGCCTTCTTCCTGGTCGGCATCCCGGTGGCCAACATCATCGGCTCGCCGCTCTCGGGTGCGCTGATGGAATTGCACGGCATGTGGGGCTTCCAGGGCTGGCAGGTGCTGTTGTTGCTGGAAGCCGTACCGGCGGTGGCGCTGGGCGTGCTGTGCCTGTTCCTGCTACCGGACCGTCCGGCCAAGGCCGCCTGGCTCACCCCGGCCGAGAAGCAATGGCTGGAAGGCGAACTGGCCAACGAGCAGAACGTACTGGCCGCGCGCCATGGCAACAAGTTGAAGGATGCCTTCACCAACTGGCGCGTGTTCGCGCTGGCCGGCGCCAATTTCTGCGGCATCATCGGCTCGCTCAGCATCGGCCTGTGGCTGCCGCAGATCATCAAGGAATTCGGCCTGCCTGCGCACCAGGTCGGCCTGGTGGCGGCCCTGCCCTACATTGCGGGCGCCATTGCCATGACGCTGTGGGCGCGCCTGGCCAACCGCAGCCGCAACCGCCTGTTCTTCGTGGCCGGTGCCATCGTGCTGGCGGCGGTGTCGCTGGCGATCTCGGCCTTCCTGCATACGCCGCTGCTGAAGATGCTGGCCATCACCGTGGCGGTGGCGTCCATCCTGTCCTTCCAGGCGACCTTCTGGGCCATTCCCTCGGGCTTCCTGACCGGCCGCGCCGCTGCCGGCGGACTGGCCTTGATCGTCTCCATCGGCAACCTGGGCGGCTTCGTCGGGCCATCGGTGATCGGCTTCATCCGCGAATCGACCCAGGGCTTTACCTATCCCCTGATCTTCGTGGCCGGCGCCTTGCTGCTGGGCGCCTTCATCACGCTGGCGCTGGGCGATCCGGCGCGCGCGGGCAACTCCACCTCCAAGGAAACAGCATGAGCTTCTTCGCACCGCCCCCGGTGGTCGAGACCACCGTCTTCACCCGCCTGCCCGAGCATTTCCGCAAGCCCAGGAAGAATGCCTGGGGCGACGCCAATCGCGGCGGCCTGCCGATCGACTCCTTCCTCGAAGGTCCGTCCTTCGACCGCCAGGGCCGCCTGTACGTGACCGACATCCCGTATGGCCGCATCTTCCGCATCTCGCCCGAGGGCCAGTGGGAACTGGTCACCGAATACGATGGCTGGCCCAATGGCCTGAAGATCGACAAGAGCGGCCGCATCGTCATCACCGACTACAAGCGTGGCCTGGTGCAGCTGGACCCCGATACCGGCGCGGTATCGCCGCTGCTGGAGACGGTCGGCTCCGAAGGCTTCAAGGGCGTCAACGACCTGGTGTTCGGCCCGCAGGGCGAGATCTATTTCACCGACCAGGGCCAGACCGGCCTGCAGGATGCCACCGGGCGTGTCTACAAGCTCTCGCCCGAAGGCCAGCTCAGCTGCCTGATCAACACCATCCCCAGCCCCAACGGCATCGTCTACGACCCGGCGCTGAACCACCTGCTGGTGGCGGTGACCCGGGCCCAGCAGATCTGGCGCATCCCGCTGCACCACAACGGCGTGGTCGGCAAGGTCGGCGTGTTCGCCAACCTGCATGGCGGCATGGCCGGCCCTGATGGCCTGGCGCTGGATGCACAGAGCTGCCTCTACATCGCCCATACCGGCTTCGGCTCCATCTGGCGACTCTCGAAGTTCGCCGAGCCGCTGTTGCGGATCCGTTCCAACGCCGGCATCTCCACCACCAACCTGGCCTTCGGCGGGCCGGAGGGCAAGAGCCTCTTCATCACCGAATCCCAGACCGGATCCATCCTGCGCGCCGACGTGCCGGTGGCCGGCCTGCCCATGTATTCCCACGCCTGAGCCTCAGCACAGGCTGCATCACATATCGCCAACTTCCAGTCAAAGCAAAGGATCATCATGAGCACCCAACCCGATTTCATCCGCGACATCGAACGCGTCGACGCCGGCATCGTCGCCCAGGCCTCCGAATTCGCCGCCTCCATCCTGGCCGACGTGGCCGGTCGCCGTGGCACCCTGTGCAGCCGCATCGCGCCGCTGTCGCCGTCGATGCGCGTGGCTGGTCCCGCCATCACGGTCGAGGTGCGTCCCGGTGACAACCTGATGATCCACGCCGCCATGGCCATCGCCAAGCCGGGCGACGTCCTGGTCATCGATGGCAAGGGTGACGAGACCTGCGCGCTGATGGGCGAGATCATGGTGTCCCAGTGCAAGGCCAGCGGCCTGGCCGGCATCATCATCTACGGGTCGGTGCGCGATACCGAGGCGCTGCGCGAGATCGGCTTCCCGGTCTATGCCATGGGTGCCAATCCCAATGGCCCCACCAAGAACATCGCCGGCCGCGTGAACTGGCCAGTGTCGGTGGGCGGCACCAGCGTGCAGCCGGGTGACCTGATCGTCGGCGACGCCGATGGCGTGGTGGTGGTCGAGCGCGAGAAGGCCGCTTCCCTGCTGGCCGCTGCCGCCAAGAAGGTGGCCGACGAGACCAAGCGCCTGACCGAGATCCGCACCGGTGGCCCGTTGCGTCCGTCCTGGCTGGAAGGTGCGTTGCGCAAGGGTGGCGTGCTGGCCGAAGGAGAATCGCTGTGAGTGGCGCCGGCAAGAAGGGTGTGGTGATCGTCACCGGCGTGGACCTGGCGCCGGCGGCGGTGGCCATCCTGCATGACTACGAGCTGGTCTACGCCGGCGCCAAGCCGACCGAGGATGACCTGGTGCGCCTGTCGCAGCAGCACCAGCCGGTGGGCATCATCGTGCGCTACGGCGGCGTGAGCGCGCGCGTCATGGAGGCCAGCCCGGCCCTGCGCGTGATCTCCAAGCACGGCACCGGCATCGACACCATCGACAGCCAGGCCGCCCAGCAGCGCGGCATCGCCGTGAAGGCGGCGGCCGGTGCCAATGCCCCGGCCGTGGCCGAGCACACCTGGGCGCTGGTGATGGCCTGCGCCAAGAACGTGGTGGGCCTGGATGCGCGCATGCGCCAGGGCCACTGGGACAAGTCCACCCACAAGAGCCTGGAGCTGCAGGGCCGCACCCTCGGCCTGGTCGGCTTTGGCGCCATCGGTCGCCGCGTGGCGGCTACGGCGGTGTCGTTGGGCATGCAGGTGCTGGCGTACGATCCGTTTGCCAAGGAAGCCCCGGCCGGCGTGCAACTGGCCGACCTGGAGACGCTCTTCGCCCGCGCCGACGTGCTCTCGCTGCATTGCCCGCTGACCGCCGAGAACCGCCACATGATCAATGCCGCCTCGCTGGCGCGCATGAAGGATGGCGCCATCCTGGTCAATACCGCGCGCGGCGGCCTCATCGACGAGCAGGCCCTGATCGCTGCGCTGGCCTCGGGCAAGCTGCGCGCGGCCGGCCTGGACAGCTTCGAGAAGGAACCCTTCGCCGCGCCGCATCCCTTGCAGAATGTCGCCAACGTCATCCTCAGCCCGCACATCGGCGGGGTCACCGAGGATGCCTATATCGCCATGGGGACGGGGGCTGCCAGCAATGTGCTGGCGGTGCTGGAAGCACCCGCCCCACACGCTGCACAAGCCGTGCCGGCCTGATCCATAATCACCACGGGGCCAGCCGCCAGGACAAGGCGGCGCCCCTTCCTTCCGAGAGAGACCCATGGAGACCATCATCGACGACAAGCAGCTGGAACGGGACACCGTGCGCCGCGTCACCTGGCGCCTGTTGCCCTTCCTCATGCTGTGTTACCTGTTCGCCTTCATCGACCGTGGCAACATCGGCATGGCGGCGCTGCAGATGAACCACGACATCGGGCTGTCACCCAGGATGTTCGGCTTTGCCAGCAGCCTGTTCTTCATCGCCTATTTCATCTTCGAAGTGCCCAGCAACCTGGCACTGCAGAAGTTCGGCGCGCGCAAGTGGCTGGCGCGCATCATGATCACCTGGGGCTTGATCTCGTCCAGCACGGCGCTGGTACAGGGCCCCAATTCGCTGTACTTCGTGCGCTTCATCCTGGGGGCGGCCGAGGCCGGCTTCTTCCCCGGCGTGGTGTTGTACCTGAGTTACTGGATTCCGTCGGCCTACCGCGCCCGCATCGTGGCGTTGTTCATGGTGGCCATCCCGGCGGCCAGCTTCGTGGCCTCGCCGGTGTCGGCGCTGCTGCTGCAGATGGATGGCATGGGCGGCCTGCGTGGCTGGCACTGGCTGTTCATGCTGGAAGGCGTACCGACGGTGCTGTTGGGCCTGGTCTGCCTGCGCTTCCTGACCGACCGGCCCGCACAGGCGAAGTGGCTCGATGCCCGCCAGCGCGCATGGCTCACCGCAACCATGGACAAGGAAGCCGCCAGCCGCGCCGCCAAGGTGCATATCCCCTTGTGGAAGCTCTTCAGCATGCCGCACGTGTGGGGCATGGCACTGGTCTGTTCCTGTGCCTCGGCGGCCGGCTCGGTGTTGAACGTGTGGCAGCCGCAGTTGCTGAAGTCTTTCGGCCTGTCGGTGATGCAGACCGGCCTGGTCAATTCGATTCCCTACCTGGTCGCCTCGGTGCTGATGGTCTGGTGGGGTCGCCATTCGGACCGTAGCGGCGAGCGTCGCTGGCATACCGCCATCCCGCTGATGCTCATCGGCGGCGGCCTGGTGCTGGCCAACCTGTTCCATTCGCTGGCGCTGGTGGTGTTGTTGCTGACGCTGGTGCTCATCGGTGCCTATTGCTTCAAGGGACCGTTCTGGGCCATGGCCACCGGCTGGCTGGCGACCGGGTCGGCTGCGGCCGGTCTGGCCGGTATCAATGCGGTCTCCAACCTCATTGGTGGCGGTCTCATGGTCAACGTCTATGGCTGGGTCAAGGAATCCACCGGCAGCTACGCGCTGGCCCTGCTGCCGATGGTGGGCTTGTCGGTGGTGAGCGTGGGCATCCTGCTGTTCCTGAGCAGGAAGTCGCGGGTAGTCACGGGCGCTACGGTCAAGCAAGCCTAGTGCTGACGCAGCGGCGGCCCTGCCTCAATAGGATTTCGGCAAGCCCAGGACCTTCTCGGCGATGAAGCAGAGAATCAGTTGCGGGCTCACCGGCGCCAGTCGCGGAATCCATGCCTCGCGCAGATAGCGCTCGACGTGGTACTCCTTGGCAAATCCCATGCCGCCGTGGGTGAGGATGGCGTTCTGGCAAGCGTTGAAGCAAGCCTCGCCGGCCAGGTACTTGGCGGCGTTGGCTTCGGCGGCACAATTGCGTCCGGCGTCGTAGCGCGATGCCGCCTTGAGCACCATCAGGTGGGCCGCTTCCAGTTCCATCCACGAGCGCGCCAGCGGATGCTGGATGCCCTGGTTCTGGCCGATCGGGCGATCAAAGACGATGCGCTCATTGGCGTACTGGGCGGCCAGCTTCAGCGCCGCCCGGCCCAGGCCGACCGCCTCCGAGGCAATCAGGATACGCTCGGGATTCATGCCGTGCAGGATGTACTTGAAACCCTCGCCTTCCTCGCCAATCCTGTCCTCCACGGGGATGCGCAGGTCGTCGATGAACAACTCGTTCGAATCGACGCACTTGCGTCCCATCTTGTCGATTTCGCGCACGGCGATGTACGCCGGATCCAGGTCGGTATAGAACAGTGACAGCCCCTGCGTGCCACGGGCTTGCTCCACCGGCGTGGTGCGCGCCAGCAGGAGGATCTTGTTGGCCACCTGTGCGGTGGAGATCCAGACTTTCTGTCCCGTGACATGGTAGCGGTCGCCCTGTCGTATGGCGCGTGTCTTCAGCTTGAGCGTGTTCAGGCCCGAGTTGGGTTCGGTCACGGCAAAGCAGGCCTTGTCGCGCCCGGCGATCAGGGGCGGCAACCAGCGCTGCTTTTGCGCATCGCTGCCGAAGACCACCACCGGATGCAGGCCGAAGATATTCATGTGGACCGCCGAGGCCCCCGAGAGTCCTGCGCCGGTGGCCGCGATGGTCTGCATCATCAGGGCGGCTTCGGTGATGCCCAGGCCGGCGCCGCCGTATTGCTGCGGCATGGCGATGCCCAGCCATCCTGCCTGCGCCAGTGCCTGGTGGAAGTCGGCGGGAAAGCCGCCCTCGCTATCCTTGCGCAGCCAGTACTGCGCGTCGAAGGGGGCGCAGACGCGTTCCACCGCATCGCAGATCTGCTGCTGATCCTCATCCAGTTCAAAGTTCATGTTTGCTCCTTGTCAGGTGTTTCCCATTGCGCCGCAGCGGCGCAGCGCGGCGATGTCCTCGGGCGTGTATCCCAGTTCCTCCAGCACCTCGGCTGTGTGTTCACCGAGCCCCGGTGCGGGAGCGGCGGGCGTACACGCCGTGCGCGACCATTGCGTGGGATTGCCCGGGGTGCGCAGCGGCCCCTCGGTGGGATGCTCGACATGGCGGATGAAGTCCACCGCCTGCAGGTGTGGATCGTCCAGCAGATCGTAGGGAGAGTTCATCGGCATGTTGGGAATGTCGGCGGCGTCGAGCAGCCTGCGCCATTGCTGCGTGGTCCGCTCGCGCATCAGCCGCGCGACCTCGGCATACACTTCGCCGATGTGCCGGGCGCGATTGGTGTGGGTGCTGAAGCGGGCATCGCTGTGGAAGCGCTCGCCCTGTCCGATGGCCGCGAAGAAGGCCTTCCATTGCTTGTCGTTGTAGATCAGTACGCAGAGGTGGCCGTCCTGCGTTTCGTAGGGACGGCGATGTTCCGTCAGCAGTCGCGCATAGCCGGGCTCGCCATGGGCGGGGGTGAAGCTGAGTCCGCCCAGGTGATCGCCGAGGACGAATTGCACCATCGACTCGAACATGGGCACGACCACTGATTGCCCCATCCCCGAGCGTTCGCGCTCATAGAGCGCGGCGGTGATCGCATAGACGGTATGCAGTCCCGTGACGCGGTCGCCCAGGGTGGTCGGGGCATAGCGCGGCGAGGCGGCACCGGACTGGCTCATCAGCCAGGAGATCCCCGAGGCACCCTGGATCAGGTCATCGTAGGCGGCCCTGGCCGCATAGGGACCGTCCTGCCCGAAGCCGCAACAGGACACATGCACCAGCCGGGGATGGGCCCGCTTCAAGGTGTCGTAGTCCAGCCCCAGCCGCGCCAGCGCCTGGGGGCGGATATTGGACACCATGACATCGCTGCGCGCGATGAGCTTGTGGAGCGCAGCGCGTGCATCCTCGTGCTTCAGGTCGAGCACCACGCTGCGCTTGCCCTGGTTGGCATGCAGGAAGATGTGGCCCATGCCCGCATGGTTCATCGGGCCGACATGGCGCATGTTGTCGCCCTCGGGGGATTCGACCTTGATCACCTCCGCACCCAGTCCGGCCAGGATCTGGGTGGCAAATGGCCCCATGATCACCGACGTCAGGTCGAGGATCCTGACACCGGCCAGGGGGCCGCCGCGTTCATCTGTCATCTCATGGCGCATTGTTCCTTGCTCCTTGGTTCTCTTGTTCTTCACAGCGGGAATACACCGAAGATCACGCTGGCGATCGTCATGACCACGGACGCGCCGAACAGGAAGGGGATGGAAAACTTCTGGTGCTCCGCCAGTTCGACACCGGCCAGCCCCACCAGCAGGAAGGTCGCGGGCGTCAACGGACTGACCGGAAAGCCCGTCGTCATCTGGCCCAGCAGCGCGGCCTGGGCGACCTGGATAGGCGGTACTCCCAACTGGCCGGCCGCACCTGCGACCACCGGTAGCACGCCGAGATAGAAGGAGTCGGGGTCGAACAGCAGGCTCAGCGGCATGGCGATCAGGCCCAGTACGAACGGGATGTGATGCGCGTGGCCGGAGGGGATGATCTTCACCACTTCGTTGGCCATGGCCGTGAGCATCCCGGTGCCGGACATGATGCCGGTAAAGGCCCCGGCGGCCAGCAGCACGCTGGCCATCATCAGGGCTGCGCGGGCGTGCGCATCGATACGGCGGCGCTGCTCATCCGCATTGGGGTAGTTGATGAAGAGGGCGACGACGGTACCGATCATGAACATCACGACCGGATCGAACTTGCCCGTGATCATGCTGCCCATCACGATCAGGGTCAGGAGCAGGTTGGGCCAGAAGCGCGCCGGGCGCCGCAATGCCATCTCCTCGGCCGTGAGCACCCGCGCCGGGATGGTGAACTCCGCGCCGTCGTAGCGCAGGCCCAGGCGGCGTTCCTCGCGCTTGCCCAGGATATAGGCGGTCGCGAAGACGAAGACCAGGCCCGCGCCCTGGACGGCCAGCAGTGGCTTGAAGATGTCGGCGGCGGGGATATGCAGGGCCACCGATGCCCGTATCGTCACCCCAGCCCAGGGCAGGAAGTTGACCCCCGCCCCCATGGCGGCCATGCAGACCAGCAGGCGCTTGTCCATCTTCAGGCGCTCGTACACCGGCAGCATGGCCGGGATGGTGACCAGGAAGCACACCGCACCGGATCCATCGAGGTGGATCAGCAGCGCCAGCAGCGCGGTTCCCATCAGGATCCGTGGCGGCCGCGCGCCGACGATGCGCAGGATCCTGCTGATGATCGGGTCCAGCATGCCGGCATCGGTGAGGATGCCGAAGAAGATGATCGCGAAGATGAACATCCCCACTACCGGGGCCACGCTGGTGATGCCCTTGAGGATGAAGGCGGAGGTCTGCAGGCCGAAGCCGCTGGCCAGTGCCGCCACGACCGGGACGGCGATCAGCGCGGCCAGCGGTGACATGCGTTTGGTGAGGATCAGCGTGAGCAGGGCAAGGACTGCGATGAGTCCGGTCAGAGCGAGCATGTGTCTCCCCCATGGGGTTATTATTTACGCGAATCCGGGGCCTGCTCTGTTGTGTCAGCGTTCAATGGTCTATGGCGGCTCCGGCGGTCCAGAAAAGTGTGTGGCAGTGCGCGGGTTTCGTCCAATACATGATTTGTCATTTCGGTCGTGCCGCTGTCCGCCTGCATATGGCACAGCCGCCCCTGAGCCAGGCGATCAAGAATCTTGAAGAGATTGTCGGCGTCCAGTTGCTCGCGCGCTCGCGGCACTCGGTCTTGCTGACACCGGCCGGCAGCGCCTTCCTGGAAGAGGCGCGCGAACTGATGGCCCATGGACAGCGCGCCATCGATATCGCCCGGCGTGCCAGTGTGGGCATGACGGGCAACATCACCATCGGCTTCATGGGGTCAGTCAGTTATGAATTCCTGCCACGCTTGCTGCGCAAGTTCCGGGCGGCCTTCCCGGCCATCCATGTGGATCTGCGCGAGCAGATTTCGGTGGAGCAGATCGAGAGCCTGCATGCCAGCAAGATCGACCTGGGCATCGTCAGGGTCCCCCTGAGCAATGCCACCGACCTGAACCTGCGGGTCATCGAGGTCGAGCGTTTCGTGGCGGTGCTACCCAGGGACCACCGCCTGGCTGCGGCCCCTTCATTGCGGCTGGAAGAGTTGGCGGAGGAATCCTTCCTGGTCTTCCCGGCGGGGAAGAGCCCCAGTCTGCATTCGAAGTTCCTGATGGCTTGCGACGAGGCCGGCTTCAGTCCGCGCGTCAGTACCGAGGCCTGGCAGATGGCCAGCATGGTGAGCCTGGTTGCCGCGGGCCTGGGCGTGACGCTGCTGCCGGCGCAGGTCAAGAACAGCCCGCACAAGGACGTGGTGTACAAGGAGCTGACGAATGCTTCCAGGCACCTGGCGCTGGAGATCGCGGCGGCCTGGCGTCCCGACGATATCTCGTCGGGGCTGCAGGCCATGCTGTCGGTATTGGGCGAGGCCTGAGTCGCAGGCCCCTGTCGTCATGCACGAATGCTCAGGCGAACCCGAACAGCGCCGCCGGATTATCGACCAGGATGCGTTCGCGCAGGGCGGCGTCCGGCGCCCAGCTCGCCAGCAGGTCGAACAGCACGGCGTCGTCGGGTTTGATCTTCTCGGTAGGATGCGGCCAGTCGCTGCCCCAGAGCGCGCGGTGTGGAGCCGCCTCCAGGTAGGCCCGCGCCAGCAGGCTGGTGTCGGCATAGTCCGGCGCGCCCAGTAGCGTGTCGGCATAGGGCTCGGAGAGCTTGATCCAGGTATTGCCGGCGGCCAGCAGGCGCAACAGCGCACGCGCACCGGGATGATCCTGCCCGGCCGGTTGCGGGATGCGCCCCAGGTGGTCGATCACCACGGGTACCGGCAAGGCCGCCAGTACCGCTTCGTGGCGGGCGATCTGCTCGCCCGACATCAGGACCTGGGCATGCCAACCCAGTGGCGCGATGCGCGCTGCGGTGCGCTGCAGCCGCTCCACGGTGGTCTCGCCCCAGCTTTGCGCCGACAGGAAATTGACCCGCACGCCCCGCACGCCCAACTGGTCCATCTCGCGCAGCCGGGCCAGCTGCACATCGTCCTCGATGACCACGATGCCGCGCGCTTCCTGGCCGAACTGGCCCAGCGCGTCCAGCAGGCAGCGGTTGTCGCTGCCATAGGTGGAGGGCTGTACCACCACGTGCCGGCGGATACCCAGCTTGGCCATCAGCAGCCGGTAGTCGGCCACGGTGGCGCCGTCCGGGCGGCCGCCACGCCAGTGTGGCGAGGCCGGGAAGCGCGCATCGTAGATGTGGTGGTGGCTGTCGCAGGCCAGTCGGGGCGCCTGCAGCCGTGGCGGTCGGGTACCGGCCGAATTGGGAACGGATTGCGCTGCCGCGCCGCGTAGTCCGGCAAGCGCAAGGGCGCCGCCCGCGAGGAGGGATCGTCTGCTGACCATGGGGATGGGTCTCCTGGAGGATTGTTCTTGTGAGCGCGCATGCGCCGCAGGGGGCGCATGCGCGGTTCCAGGGAGTCTAGCCAGCCCCGTGGGCGGCGACTATTTGCTTTTATTTTCCAAACGATAAACGGCAGGAATGAGTGCGACGGTGGGGGATCAGTCTTCCTCGACCCAGTCCACCACCGCACCCAGCGAACGCAGGTTTTCCACGAACTTGGGATGGGCGCGGCGGATCGGCAGGGCATTGCGGATTTCCGAACGGCCCTCGATGCTGGCGGCGACCATGAACAGCGCAATGGCGACCCGGATGATGTAGGGGCTTTCCACCGAGGCCGGCGACAGCGGCAGGCCGCCGAAGGTGATCAGGCGGTGCGGATCACCCAGGAACACATGGGCGCCGAACTTGGAGAGCTCGCTGCTCCAGCCCATGGCGCCGTCATAGATCTTGTTCCAGAACATGGTGTTGCCCTCGGCCTTGACGCCCAGGGCGATGAAGATGGGCAGCAGGTCCACCGGCAGGTAGGGCCAGGGCGCGGCTTCCACCTTGGTCAGGATGTTGGTGGTGAAGGGCTTGACCACCTTCAGCGGGCCGTTCTGGCGGGTGTGCGACCAGCCATCCTGGTGTACCACCTCCACGCCGAACTTGGCGAAGGTGCGGTCGATCAGCGGGAACTGCTCCGGCGCACTGTTGCGCACCCGTACCTGGCCACCGGTGATGGCGCCCAGCGCCAGGAAGGTGGCGATCTCGTGGAAGTCCTCGTCGAAGCGGAATTCACCGCCGCCCAGCTTGGCGCCACCGCGCACCGTCACGCGCGAGGTGCCGATGCCCTCGATCTGTACGCCCATCATGGCCATGAAGCGGCAGAACTCCTGCACGTGCGGTTCCGAGGCGGCATTGGTGAGGACCGATTCGCCCTCGGCCGCCGCTGCGCACAGCACGAAGTTCTCGGTGGTGGTCACCGAGGCATAGTCCAGCCAGTGGTGGTTGGCCTGCATGCGGCCGGGCGTGCGGATGATGAGCGAATCGGGATGGCTCTCGACCCGGGCGCCGAAGCGCTGGAACACTTCCACATGGGGATCGATCTCGCGCACGCCCAGGGTGCAGCCCTTGACGTCGTTTTCCAGCCGCGCCACGCCAAAGCGCGCCAGCAGCGGCGGCACCAGCATGATGGAGGAGCGCATCTCCTCGGGCAGGTGATGCTGTTTGGGGTCGAAGCGGGTGTCGCGGTGGTGCAGGTCGAGGATGCCGCTGGCAAAGTCCACCGATACCTCGCTGCCCAGCACGCGGAAGATCTCCAGGATCTTCTTGACGTCGGTGATCTCGGGAATGCCCACCAGCCGCAGTGGCTGGTCGGTCAGGAGCGTGGCGCAGAGGATGGGGAGGACGGCGTTCTTGTTGGCGGAAGGAATGATGTCGCCGCGTAAGGGGCGGCCACCGTGAACGATGAGATTGGACATGACTGGGAGATCGGTGAAATCGGGGAAACGTGGCGCTCTGGAATATCCGGCGTGTCAGGCTGGTGTCGAAGACCGGCGCGGGATGCGTCCGGTCGTGAATGGACAGATTATGCGCCGCCCGGTTGCAGCCGGGGAAGCAATTTTATCGGCGCTGAAACTTGTCTTGTTGTCATCGTTGCTGGCGGGGCAAGCCAGATGCTGCACCAAAGGGCAAGTTTCCGTATCATGGCCGGTCACCGATGACTTGCCCCTAATGGCACCAACCAAGGTTTCTGACGATGTTGAGCACGCCGCAGCCCCGAATGACCGACGATTTCCCCCTGTTCCTGCCCGCCCTGGCGAAGGCTGGCGCCATCGCCAGGCTGGTCCTGTGCAGTGTCTTCCTGATGTTCCTGACCATGGTCTCGGCCAAGGCCGCGGATGCCCAGGCCACCGTGGCCAGCAGCGGCAAGCATCGTGCTGCCGCCACCGGCACCAAGGGTCGCAAGCGCTCGGTACGCAAGAAGGCTGCCGTCGCCAGCACGCCACGCGCCGCCTCCCATGCCCGTCGTCGTGGCCGCGCAGCTGCGGCCGTAGCGGCTACTGGTGCTGTGGCGGCCACCGCAGGCGCGGCCGCGGCACCGGCCGAGAAGGTCGCCGCTGTCCCTGCCAAGCCGGAGCTGCTCTCGCGCTGCGGCTTTACCGAAGCCTCGCGCCGTCACGTCTTCTCCCGTTCGGTCTATGTGCTCGATGAAGAGACCGGTACCCCTCTCTTCGAACGCAATGCCGAGACGGTGGCGCCGATTGCCTCGGTGACCAAGCTGATGACGGCCATGGTCTGGCTGGACCAGAAGCAGTTGCCTCTGACCAATCCCCTGGAAGTCACCGAGGATGACCTGGACAACCTGAAGTTCACCACCTCGCGCCTGAACGTGGGGGCCAGCCTGTCGCGCGCCGACATGCTGCACATCGCCCTGATGTCGTCCGAGAACCGCGCCGCAGCGGCCATGAGCCGCGACTATCCGGGCGGGCGTCCGGCCTTCATTGCCGCCATGAACGCACGCGCCCAGGCACTGGGCATGCCGCATACCCATTTCGAGAATGCCACCGGGCTGTCGCCCGAGAATGTCTCCACCGCCCGCGAGCTGGCCGAGATGGTCAAGGCGGCCAATCGCTACCAGTTGATCCGCAGTGATTCGCTGGACAAGCAGAAGATGGTCAACATCGGCCGTGGCCGCCTGCAATACATCAACTCCAACCGCTTGATCCGCTATGGCCAGGTGGTGGCCAGCGTGCAGAAGACCGGCTTCATCAACGAGTCCGGCCACAACATGGTGTTGCGTCTGCTGGTGCATGACCGCCGTCCGGTGATCGTCACCATGCTGGGCAGCGATACCGCCGACGGTTCGCGCCTGGATGGCGTGCGCATCGCCAAGTGGCTCAACTGTTCACTGAACTGAGGCTAGAACCCATGTCGCGCAAGATGATGTGCAGCTTGTTGCGCCCGTTGTTCTTGGCCTGGTACAGGGCGGCATCGGCATCCTTGATGACATCCTCCACCTCCTGATGCCGTCCACGTTGCAGCCTGGCGATGCCGATGCTGACCGTCAGCCGGCCAAACGGGCTGCGTTCGTGCGGGATCTTCAGCGAGCGCACCGCGTTGAGGATGCGCTCGGCCACATGCTCGGCACCGGCCAGGTCGGTCTCGTCGAGCAAGATCAGGAATTCCTCCCCGCCATAGCGCCCCGCCTTGTCCGACAGCCGTGATACCGCACCGACGATGCAGCGCGCCACCGCCATGAGCGCATAGTCGCCCGCCTTGTGACCATAGGTGTCGTTGTAGAGCTTGAAGAAATCCACGTCGATGAACAGCAGCGAAAAATGCGCGCTCGCGTTGCGCTGGCACTTGCTCCAGGCATCGTTGCTGACCTCATCCAGGGCGCGCCGGTTCAGCAGGTTGGTGAGCTTGTCCACGCGGGCTTGCTCCTCCAGCAATTCATCGATCTTGCTGCGACGGGAGAATTCCTGGCGCAGGCGGATGAGTAGATAGAGGCTGGCGATGCCGAAGGCGGCCATCAGGAACAGAACCGCATAGAGCATCTTGAACCATTCATGGAAGATCACGCCATGGGTATGGCCGATGAAGACCACCCATTGCGTCTCCGGCACGCGCACATAGGCATACAGGCGGCTGACGCCATCCTGGTGGGACCGCACGTTGTAGCTGCCTTGCGGTGATAACTGCTCGGCATTGGACAGCAACTGCCTGAAGAGAGAGGCGTTGTCGATGCGCGAGCCGATGAAGGATTCGTTGTAGGGCAGGCGCATGTAGGCGATGCCGTCCAGCGAGTACAGCGACATCACGCCATCCTTCTCCAGTGACAGGCCCTGGAACAGGTCGCGGAAATAATCCAGATAGAGCACCATGAAGGCCACGCCGGCAAAGCTGCCATCCACCTGGGCCAGGCGCTTGGACAGCACCACCGCCTGCATGCGGCGCTCCAGGCGGATGGTCAGTGGCGCCGAGATGGAGAGGCCGGGAGAGGCCTGATCGCGATGGGCGGTGAAGAAGGCGTTCTCGCCATATTGCCCCGGCAGGATTTCGGCGAGAGAGGGTGACCCCACCACCAGCGCGCCATCGGCGTCGAGTACGCCCAGTGCCGCGATATAGCTGGCCTCGATCTTTTCGCCGAGGAGGAAGTCCAGCTTCTGCTGTTCCGGCATCGCATGCAATTGCGTATGGCGGTAGCGCCAGGCCAGGTTGTCCAGCGCCAGCGAGAGCAGTTCGACATTGCGCGAGATCGAGCGCTGTGCAATGCGCGCCACGTTGAGCGCATTGTCCACGGCGACATGCTCGACCTGCGTGTAGCTTTGATAGAGAACGCTGGAAGTGACCACCACCGACATGAGCGCCAGTGATCCAATGGTCAGGGTCAGGTTGCGTTTGAGGCGTTTGATGTTGTTCTCCTCGTCCAGGATATACAGGTGCCGGAACGAGGAAATATGTCATCCCACTTGATGGGTGGCAACGAAAAGGCGTCGCCTCAGAAGCTTATGTCATCAGGTCATAAATCGTGGCCGAGGATTCACCCCACAGGGCTTCCTGGTCGGCGGCCGACAGGCGGGTCGCAGACCATTCGCGTACCACCGCCACGACCCGCGAATAGGACGCGGCCAGCAGGCATACCGGCCAGTCCGAGCCGAACATGAGGCGTTGCGGGCCGAACAGCTCCAGCGCGGTATCCAGGCATTGCACGATGTGATCGAAGTCGCGCATGGACAAGCCGCGCAGCCAGTCAGCCTCGGTCAGCAGGCCCGAGATCTTGCAGGCCACATGGGGCATGGCGGTCAGTTCGCGCAACTCCTGGCGCCAGCGGTCGAAGGCGGCGCGGCCCTTGCGGAATTCCTTCAAGGCGGGTTTGCCCAGGTGATTGAGCACCAGCCAGTGCTGGTCGTGGCGTGCGCAGAACTGCCGCAGCGCCCCACGCTGGCGCTCATGCGCCAGCACATCCACCACATAGCCTCGCGCCTGCAGCCATTGCATGCCCTGGCCGAGACGGGATTGCAGCGAAGCGCCATCGGGGCCGTCGTCGTCCTGCACGTGGTGGCGCAGGCCAAGGAACTTGGCCCGGCCCCAGCGTTCCATCTGCTCGGCCAGGTCCGGCCGGGCGATGTCTTCCCAACCGATGATGCCGGCGATGCGCTTGTCGCGCCGCGCCATCTCCAGCAGGAAAGCGGTCTCTTCCCGACCGGGACAGGCTTGCACCGTGATCGAGGCATGCAGCCCCTGCGCCTCCAGCAGCGGCTGGAACTGGTAGGGCAGGCGGTCCTGCGCCAGCAGGTCCATGCCGGTACCGATCCAGGGATAGTCCTCCGAGCGGTAACGCCAGAAATGCTGATGGGCGTCGATGCGCATCGGCTTCCTGGGTTTGCTCGGGGGCGCTATCGGCGGTGCTACCGCCAGACGCGCTTCACGGTGCAGGGTGAGCATGTCAGTGGTTATGGCGCGGCATGACCTGCGCCACGCCCTGGTACTTCACGGCCAGTTCCATGCAGGCGCCGGACTCCAGCTGGCCGACGGTGCTGCGATAGATTTCCTGCCAGGGCGTCTGGCTGGCCGGTACCGGCGGGATGCCTTCGCTCTGGCGGCGCGCCAGTTCCTCGTCGCTGATCAACATGTTGCACTCGCCGGTGTTGAGGTCGATGCGTACGCGGTCGCCATCGCGCAGCCAGGCCAGGCCGCCACCCACCGCGCTCTCGGGCGAGGCATTGAGGATGGAGGGGCTGTCGGAGGTGCCGGACTGGCGGCCATCGCCCAGCGTGGGCAGGGTGGAGATGCCGCGCTTGATGAGCGCGTCAGGCGGTTGCATGTTGACCACCTCGGCCGAGCCGGGCCAGCCCACCGGACCGGCGCCACGGATGGCCAGCAGGGTGTTGTCATCGACGTTCAACGCCGGGTCGTTGATGCGGGCGTGATAGTCGTCGGAGCCATCGAAGACCACCGCACGGCATTCGAAGATGCCTTCCTGGCCGGGTGTACTGAGATAGCGCTGGCGGAAGGCCTCCGAGATGACGCTGGTCTTCATGATGGCGAAGTCGAACAGGTTGCCCTTCAATACCAGGAAGCCGGCGCGCTCGCGCAGCGGTGCGGCGAACGGGTAGATCACTTCACGGTCGGCCGTTTCGCGGCCCTGCAGGTTCTCGCGCATGCTGCGGCCGGTGGCGGTGATGCGTCCGGTGCGCAGTTTGCCGGCCTGTTCCAGCTCCCACATGATGGCCGGCACGCCGCCGGCGCGGTGGAAGCGCTCGCCCAGGAACTTGCCGGCCGGCTGCATATTCAGCAGCAGCGGCACGTCGTAGCCGTAGTCCATCCAGTCCTGCGAATGCAGTTCCACGCCGGCATGGCGCGCCATGGCCATGATGTGCGGCTGGGCGTTGGTGGAGCCGCCGATGGCGGCATTGACCACGATGGCATCGAGGAAGGCCTCACGCGTCAGGATGGCCGAGGGACGCAGGTCTTCATGGGCCATGCCGACGATGCGGCGACCGGTCTCGTAGGCCATCTGGCCGCGCTCGCGATAGGGCGCGGGGATGGCCGAGCAGCCGGTCAGCGACATGCCCAGCGCCTCGGCCATGGCATTCATGGTGGAGGCCGTGCCCATGGTGTTGCAGTGGCCCGAGGAGGGCGCCGAGGCGGCGGCGATGTCGAGGAACTTGGCGTTGTCGATGGCGCCGGCCGAGAGCAGCTTGCGGCCCTTCCAGATGGCCGAGCCCGAGCCGACCAGCTCGCCGTCCAGCCAGCCGTCCAGCATGGGGCCGCCGGACAGCACGATGGCCGGGATATCCACGGTAGCAGCCGCCATGATCTGGGCCGGCGTGGTCTTGTCGCAGCCGGTGGTCAGCACCACGGCATCGATGGGATAGCCGTGCAGGATTTCCACCAGGCCCAGGTAGGACAGGTTGCGGTCGATCGCGGCGGTGGGCCGGCGGCAATTCTCGAACACCGGATGCAGCGGGAACTCCATGGGGATGCCGCCGGCATCGCGGATGCCATCGCGCACGCGCTTGGCCAGCTCCAGGTGGATGCGGTTGCACGGGCTGATGTCGCTGCCGCTCTGGGCGATGCCGATGATGGGACGGCCCGAGCGCAGTTCCTCGGCAGTGATGCCGTAGTTCATGAAGCGCTCCAGGTAGAGCGCGGTCATGTCGATGTGGTCCGGATTGTCGAACCAGTCCTGGGAGCGGAAGCGACGGGGTGTGGCAGATGGCTTGTTCATGGATTCCTCTTGGCCCGCAGGCGATTGGATGGATTACGCGCCCAGCCAGCCCGCATCGACGTAGTATTCGCGGCCGGTACACTTGGCGCCGCTGTCGGAGGACAGGAACAGCGCCAGGGCAGCGACATCATGCGGATCGACGCGGGTGGGCAGGCATTGCGCAGCCAGGATTTTCGCCTCTTCTTCAGGTGTGTGCCAGAGCAGGGTCTGGCGCGGGGTACGGATGGCGCCCGGGATGATGGCGTTGACGCGCACGCCATCGCGACCGAAATCGCGTGCCATGCCATGGGTCATGCCTTCGATGCCGGCCTTGGCGGTCATGTAGAGGGTCAGGTCGGGCAGGCCCAGGTGCCAGGAGATCGACCCGAAATTGAGGATCACGCCGGCTTGCTGCGCGCGCATGCCCGGCAGCACCGCCTGGGCGCAGAAGAACTGATGGCGCAGGTTGACGGCGATGCGTTCGTCCCAGTAGGAGGGCGTGACCTCGGCGGTCTTGTGGCGGTCGTCATTGGCGGCGTTGTTGACGAGGATGTCCACCGTGCCGGCGGCCGCGATGATCTGGTCGAAGGTGGCGCGCAGGGCCTGCAGGTCCATCAGGTTGCAGCGGAAGAAGCGCGGCGGCACGGGCAGGTCCTGCAGCGAGGCCACCAGCGCCTCGGAGGATTCGGTGGCGATGTCCAGGAAGAACACCTGCGCACCCTGTGCGGCGAAGGCTTCCACCAGCGCTGCGCCGATGCCGCTGCCCCCCCCGGTGATGACGACCCGCTTGCCGGCGAGGCTGCGGTAGATGGCGTGTTCGAAGGTAGGGGCGGTAGCTGCGGTCATGCTTGATAACTCCAGGAGGTAGGACGGGCCGCCGATGCGGCGCGTAAAAAATTTAGTCTGTTTAGTCTGAATATCCGGAAAACTGCATCGCTCCATCTCTTCCCGTTCGGCCTGAGTAGGCCCGCGAGGGCCGTATCGGTGGCGCCGGGAACGCCTTCGATACGCGGCTGCGCCGCTACTCAGTGCGAACGATAGTTGGTGCTACCGTATTTCGTTCATCAGCGGCTAGAACGCGTACTCACATCGACCCACACGGCCAGCACCAGGATGCTGCCCTTGACGATCATCTGCCAGTAGGTACCCACGTCCAGCATGGACATGCCGTTGTCGAGGCTGGCCATCACCAGCGCGCCGATCAGGGCGCCATAGATGGTGCCGGAGCCGCCACGCATGGAGGTGCCGCCGATGAAGCAGGCCGCGATCGCGTCGAGCTCGCCCATGTTGCCCGCCGACGGCGAGCCGGCCGCCAGGCGCGCGGTATTGACCAGTCCGCCCAGCGCGCACATCAGGCCCATGATGCCGAACACCCACAGCTTGACGGCCTGCACGTTCACGCCCGACAGGCGGGTCGCTTCCATGTTGCTGCCCACCGAATAGATGCGGCGGCCGAACACGGTCTGCGTGCTCATGTAGCTGAACAGGCCCAGCAGCGCCAGCAACAGCAACACCGGCACGGGGATGCCGTCATAGCTGTTGAGCGTGCGCACGAAGCCCAGCAGCACCACCCCGATGACGGCGACCTTGAGGCCGTCGCGCCACAGCGCGGCCAGCGGCAGGCCGTGGCGGGTGCGATTTACACGGCGCATCCAGGTCAGTACCAGCGCCAGCGCGAACAGGCCCACGCCCACCGCAGTGCCGACCACCGGCGGCAGGTAGCCCTGGCCCAGGTAGACCACGTTGTCTGACACCGGGGCGATGGTCATGCCGCCGGTGATGCCCAGCAGGATGCCGCGGAAGGCCAGCATGCCGCCCAGGCCGACGATGAAGGAGGGGATGCGCAGGTAGGCCGTCAGGTAGCCGTTGAGCAGGCCCATGACCAGGCCGAAGCCCATGGCCAGCACCAGGTTCAGCGCCAGCGGCAGGTGATAGGTGACATCCAGGATGGCGGCCACGCCGCCCAAGAGACCCAGCAGCGAACCGACCGACAGGTCGATCTCGCCGGCGATGATGACCAGCACCATGCCGCAGGCCAGGATGCCGGTCACCGACATCTGGCGCAGCAGGTTGGAGAGGTTGCGCGGGGTGAGGAAGCCGCCATCGGTCATGAAGCTGAAGAAGCCCCAGATGATGGCGATGGCGATCAGCAGGGCGATGATCTTGTAGCGTCCAAAGACCAGCTTGAGTTGCGCGATGTTGGCGGAATTGCTTGCAGTCATACCTGGTTCACTTTCTAAGTTGTTTCATCCCGCCGTCGCGCGCAGGGGCGCGGTCGGGGCAGACTGGTTGATGGCGGCGGCCAGCACGGTCTCCTGGCTCAGGTCCTGGTTGACGAAGTCGCCACGCAGCTTGCCCTCGCCGATGACCAGCACGCGGTCCGACACGCCCAGCACCTCGGCCAGTTCGGAGGAGACCATGATGATGGCCAGGCCTTCCTTGGCCAGGTCCGAGATCAACCGGTAGATCTCGGCCTTGGCGCCCACGTCCACGCCGCGCGTGGGTTCGTCCAGGATCAAGACCTTGGGCCGGGCCAGCAACATCTTGGCCAGCACGGCCTTCTGCTGGTTGCCGCCCGACAGGCCGGTGATGGGCAGGAAGGGGCTGGCGGTCTTCACGCGCAGGCGGCCGATCTCGTCCTGGATGGTCTTCAGTTCCGCGCTGTCGTCGATGCGGCTGCCGCGCGAGAAGCGACCCAGCACGGTCAGCGTGATGTTCTGGCCCACGTCCAGGTCCGGCACGATGCCGTGGTGCTTGCGGTCCTCGGGCACCATGCACAGGCCCTGGCGGATCGATTTCAGGGGCGTGCCGGTATCGGCCAGCTTGCCTTCCAGCCAGACCTGGCCTTCGTAGCGCCCGCGATAGGCACCGAACAGCGCCGACACCAGCTCGGTGCGGCCGGCGCCGACCAGTCCGGCGATACCCAGGATCTCGCCGCGTCGTACCGAGAAGGAGACATCGTCGACCCGCTTGCGACGCGGGTTGTCCACGTCGAAGCAGGTGATGTTGCGCGCCTCCAGCACGACCTCGCCGATGGCGTGCTTGCGCTCGGGATACATGGCCGTGATCTCGCGGCCCACCATCTGGGTGATGATCTTGTCCACGTCCATCTCGTGCATCGGCGTGGTGGCGATGTGGCGGCCGTCGCGGATCACCGAGATGGTGTCGCAGACCTCGGCCACTTCATCGAGCTTGTGCGAGATGTAGACGCAGGCCACGCCACGCGCCTTGAGGTCCTTGATGATCTTGAGCAGCACCGCGATCTCGGAGGCAGTCAGCGACGACGAGGGCTCGTCCAGGATCAGCAGGCGCGCATCCTTGTTGAGCGCCTTGGCGATTTCCACCAGCTGCTGGTGGCCACCGCCATACTGCGACACCGGCAGGGCCACGTTGATGTCGGGCATGTTGAGCTCGCGCATGAGTTCCTCGGCGCGGCGGTACATGGCCGGGTAATTCATGCGTCCACCGGGCAGGGTGATCTCGTGGCCCATGAAGATGTTCTCGGCCACCGACAGCTCGGGCACCAGCATCAGTTCCTGGTGGATGATGACGATGCCGGACGCCTCGGTGTCACGCACCGAATGCGCCTGCAGGGGTTTGCCCTCCCACAGGATCTCGCCTTCCCAGGTGCCGTGCGGATAGACACCGGAGAGGATTTTCATCAGCGTGGATTTGCCGGCGCCATTCTCGCCGCACAGGCCCACGCATTCACCCGGACGGATCGCAAGATCGATGCCGTCGAGGGCGCGCACACCGCCAAAGGTCTTGACGATGCCTTTCATTTGCAACAGATACTGGGACATGCCTGCTCTCTCTCAGGGAAGCGTCGGGAGCCGGCGCCACTGGCGCCGGCAGCGATGCCGGCGCGATCTCCGCACCGGCATGCTTCACACCAAGATCAACGGCCGTCGATCTGGGCCTGGGTGTAGAAGCCGTCGTCGACCAGGACCTTGATGTTTTCCTTGGTCAGCGAGATGGGTTTCAACAGCAGGCTGTCGACCTTCTTGAAGCCGTTGTCATACTGGGCGTTGTAGGTCGGCTTCTCGTTGCGCGCCAGTTGTACCGACAGGTTGGCGGCTTCGGTAGCGATCTGCTTCAGGGGCTTGTAGACGGTCATGGTCTGGGTGCCGGCCACCACGCGCTTGACCGCTGCCAGGTCGGCATCCTGGCCCGAGACCGGGACCTTGCCGGCCAGCTTCTGCGCCGCCAGTGCCTGGATGGCGCCACCGGCGGTGCCGTCATTGGAGGCCACGATGGCGTCGATCTTGTTGTTGTTGGCCGTCAGCGCATTCTCGACGATGGACAGGGCTTCGGTCGGGTTCCATTCCTTGACCCATTGCTGGCCGACGATCTTGATGTCGCCCTTGTCGATGTAGGGCTTCAGGGCCTTCATCTGGCCTTCGCGGAACATCTTGGCATTGTTGTCGGTGGGCGAGCCGCCCAGCAGGAAGAAGTTGCCCTTGTTCTTGACCTTCAGGATGCCCTCGGACTGCATTTCACCGACCTTCTCGTTGTCGAAGGAGATGTAGGCGTCGACATCGGCGTTCAAGATCAGGCGGTCATAGGACAGCACCTTGATGCCGGCCTTCTTGGCTTCCTTGATGGTGTTGGTCAGCACGGTGGCGTTGAAGGGCACGATCACGATCACGTCCACGCCACGCGAGATCAGGTTCTCGATCTGGGAGATCTGGCGTTGCTCGCTGGCATCGGCCGATTGCACATACACCTTGGCGCCCAGCTTCTCGGCGGCGGCGGTGAAGAAATCGCGGTCGCGCGCCCAGCGTTCCACCCGCAGGTCATCGATGGAAAAGCCGATCTTGGGATTCTTGGCATCGGCCATCGCGCTCGTGGCCACCATCGACAGGGTGGTCACGGCCATCAGGGCCAACACGGTTTTCTTCAGCATTGCCTTCATAGTCCAGTCTCCGATTTGAATTGGAATGATTATGTTTTTTTGAAGCGGCGCAGCCCGGTGGAAGTGGACCTGCATTCAGGTCCAGCGGCCTGCCGCACCGCCTAGGATGGCGGCTGGCCGAAAATGACCGCGCCGAGGGATGATGCGAGGGGGATACTAGCGCCGGGCCAATCACCTCTACAATTACGAAATTCACCAAGTGGCTTAGTGATTCTTTTTGTTGCAGGAGCACATACCAGTCATTTTGACGAGGGCTCGCTACAATCCGTCACTCAAGCAAATATCCAGAGAAGAACGACCGGAGCGCATTCCAGCAGCATCGGCGGACCAGGAGACCTAACGTGGCAAAAGTGCCAACGGTGCATAGGATTGCGTTGCTGTTCAACGGCAACAAGATCTTCGACCGGGAAATCATTTCCGGCATCGGCGAATACATCAGCAGCACGCGTGCGTCCTGGGACCTGTACCTGGAAGAGGATTTTCGTTGCCGTCCGCAGGGCATAGAGCGCTGGGCCGGGCACGGCATCATCGCCGACTTCGACGACCCGGTGACCACGGCTGCGTTGAAGGACGTGCAGCTGCCGGTGGTGGCCATCGGCGGCTCCTACGCCGACCCCGCCCAATACCCGGCCAACCGGCCCTACGTGGCTACCGACAACGTCAAGATGGTCAAGCTGGCCTACGACCACCTGATCGAAGCCGGCCTGCAGCATTTCGCCCTGTTCAGCCTGCCCGAGTCCGACTGCAACCGCTGGGCGCAGGAGCGCGAGCGCATCTTCACCGGCCTGACCGAGGCCGACGGCATCACCGGCCATATCTATCGCGGCGTGGGCACCAGCGCACAATCCTGGGACACCGCCGTGGAGCAGCAGATCGCCTGGATCCGCAGCTTGCCCAAGCCGGTGGGCATCATCGCCGTCACCGATGCGCGCGCACGGCAGTTGCTGCAGGCCTGCCTGTTCGCCGGCATTGCGGTGCCCGAGCAGGTGGCCCTGATCGGTATCGACAACGATCCGCTGGCGCGGGTGTTGACGCGCATCCCGCTGAGCTCGGTGATCCAGGGCAGTGTCGAAATGGGCCGCACCGCCGCTCACTTGCTGCACCAGATGCTGCATGGTGCGCGCTTTCCCGATACCCGCATCCTGGTGCCCCCGGTGGGCATCAACGTGCTGGCCTCCAGCCGCCACGAGGTGCGCAATCACCCGCATGTGATGCAGGCGCTGCACTTCATCCGCCAGTACGCCTGCCAGGGCATCAAGACTGACCAGGTGGCCGATTACGTGGGCATCTCGCGCTCCTCGCTGGAGTGGTATTTCCGGCGCGAGCTGGGCCGCAGCGTCCATGACGAGATCCTGCGTTTCAAGCTCGACGCCGCCAAGCGGCTGCTGGAACAAGTCGGCAGCCACGCCGCCGAGATCGCCATCAGTTGTGGCTTTACCTCGGTGCAGTACATGCATGCCGTTTTCAAGCGCGAACTGGGCTGCACGCCCAGGGAGTACCAGGAACAATTCGTCGTCGGACTGGAGCAGGCCGCCCCCTCGGCCGCCTCCGCCCCCCGGCCAAAAAAGAAACCCGCAGGGACATCCCTCCTCGAACCGACAAAATGACGCACTTCACCCTCTCCCACACCACCACGGCCGACGGCATCCAGCTCTATACCCTGCGCAACCATAGCGGCATGCGCGTGAGCATCAGCAACCTCGGCGCCAGCATGATCCACTGGTGGGCACCCGACCGCTACGGTCGCGAAGCCGACATCCTGCTGGGCTTCGCCCGGGTCGAGGATTACCGCCACAACCCGGCCTATTTCGGCGCCATCGTCGGCCGCTGGGGCAACCGCATCGCCGCTGGCCGCTTCACGCTCGATGGCCAGCCCTGCCAGGTCGACTGCAACGAAGGCGAGAACCACCTGCATGGCGGCGCCGACGGTTTCCACCGCCAGTTGTGGCAGGCCCAGCCCGACCCCGAAGGCTTGCGCATGATGCTGGTCTCGCCGCACGGCCAGGCCGGTTTCCCGGGCAATGTGATGGCTTCGGTGTTGTACCGGCTCGACGAGGACGGGCAGTTGCGCATCGACTACACCGCCACCACGGATGCGCCCACGCCGCTGAACCTGACCTCGCACGCCTACTTCAACCTCAACGGTGGCGCCTGCGACATCCGCGACCACGTCATTTCCATCGATGCCGATGCCTACCTGCAGGTCGATGCCCGCCTGATCCCGCAGCACCAGGCCGAGGTCGCCGGCAGTGCCTTCGACTTCCGCCAGCCCGCCCCCATCGGCCCCCGGCTGGACTGGCCGGACCCGCAGCTGAAGCTGGCCGGTGGCTTCGACCACTGCTACTGCCTGCACACCGAGAGCGAGCCGCTGGCCGGCGAGGGCCGCGTCGCGCAGCCGCTGCGCGAGGTCGCGACGGTCTATGATCCCGGGTCGGGACGTGAATTGCGGGTCGCGACCACCGAGGCCGGCTTGCAGTTCTACAGCGGCAACTTCCTGGCCGGCGTGCAGGGGCGGGGGCCGCAGGCCTATGCCATCCACGATGGGTTCTGCCTGGAGGCGCAGGCCTATCCCGACCAGGTCAACACCCCTCACCAGGAAGCCGTGATCCTGCGCCCGGGACAGGTGTACCGCCAGACCACGGTGTACCGGCTGGGGGTGCGGGACTGAAAAAATTGAATGGGGCGGCGATACTTTTGTGTCGCTGCTGACGTCTACCTCCCTCCTGTTCTAGCCTCTTCCGCTTGCGAACTGGCGGTCATCGCCGTCGCATCCGTTATCCCATCCCGAAATACGCTGTTGAACCTGCGCACCCTTGACGAAAGGGCGCGTGTGGCATTTGCACGGGTTCAGGATTGGGTCTATCATCCAGATAACCTAACTGTTAGGTTTATGAGAATTTGTTCGCATAAGGGGCTGGTCATTTCCGTGCTGACAAGAAATGAGCATTGCCCACCGCATGTGCATGTAGGAACCACACAATGGGATGCCCGTTACCGCTTCAGCTTCTGGCACAACGGCGTCGAACTGTGGGATGTCGTTCCGGGCAGGCGTGGGCCAAGCATGGCCTTGGCAGAAGAGCTGCGGCAAGTGATCCAGCAACCTGCTCATCTGTGGCGAGCCCGGGAACGTTGGTGGCTGAGCAAGCATACGGTGTGCCTGGATAACCAGCAGTGGGATGGAGAGGCTGAAGAGGTTGTCAGTCCACAGCGATATCGACCGTCCGCCATCGACATTGTTTCGGCACGTTTCGACCCTTGGCAGGACCGGACGATATTGCAACTTGCGGGGCAATCCAGTCCCTTGGAAATCGAGCTATGACAACGATCAAGGCAAAGCAACGCGACAATGAAGCCGTTACGCCTGCGTCGTGGGAGCGCGCCGTTGCGGAAGGTCGCAGGCGCCGCAGCACCACGCTACAGGCCACGCAGGTCAGCTATCTCCCTCAGCACGAGGCATTGGTGGTGGGCTTTGCCGACAATGCGGCGATCCTGCTGCCAATCAACAACTATCCAGAACTGGTAAGGCTCAGCACAGCTGAACTGGGTCGCATCGTGATTGGTTACGGTGGCAGTGCCTTATGCCTGGAGGAACAGGATCTGCATGTGTCCATCGCCGGCCTGGTAGCGGCCAGCGCGCCCTTGATGGCATTGGCTGCCACCGTTGTGGCCGCCCGCAATGGCAGCCGCAGCAGCGCGGCCAAGGCATTGGCGGTGCGTGAGAACGGCCGCAAAGGCGGGCGGCCACGCAAGGTGTTGTCGACCGAATAGGAACCGCTGGACAAGCTGAACCAGCCCTCCCCGGAACCAAAGGCAAGGTCCCGCTGACCAACCCACCGCTGATAGTGGATAGCGGCTGCCCGGCGCCGATGGCGCAGATGAGGCACAATGGCCCACCGCCGATGGTCGCAACGCCGGTCTGCTGCCGGACGAATAGGCAAGAATCGCAGCGGATTGGGTCTGTCCCTGGCCCGCGGCCCGCGACACAATCCAGTGTTTCCTGGCAGGCCTGCCCACCGGCTGCCTGCCCGCTTTCAACGCCAGCCTACTCCAGGAGATCCCATGCAAGTACATGCCTATGGCGCCCACGCAGCCGACAAGCCGCTGGAACACCTGAACATCACCCGCCGTGCCACCGGCCCGCACGACATCCAGATCGATATTGCCTATTGCGGCATCTGCCACTCCGACCTGCACCAGGTTCGCTCCGAATGGGCCGGCACCCAGTACCCCTGCGTTCCCGGTCACGAGATCGTCGGTCGCGTGGCCGCTGTCGGCGACCACGTCAAGAACTACCAGGTCGGTGACCTGGTCGGTGTGGGCTGCATTGTCGACAGCTGCCAGCATTGCGAGGATTGCGATGCCGGCCTGGAAAACTATTGCGACAACATGACCGGCACCTACAACGGCGCCACCCCTGATGCTCCCGGCTGGACCATGGGCGGCTACTCCCAGCAGATCGTGGTGCATGAGCGCTACGTGCTGCGCATCCGCCACCCCGAGGCCGACCTGGCCGCCGTGGCGCCGCTGCTGTGTGCCGGCATCACCACCTACTCGCCGCTGCGCCACTGGGGCGCCGGCCCCGGCAAGAAGGTCGGCGTGGTCGGCATCGGCGGCCTCGGCCACATGGGCATCAAGATCGCCCATGCCATGGGCGCGCATGTGGTGGCCTTCACTACCTCCGAATCCAAGCGCGCCGATGCCAAGGCACTGGGCGCGGATGAAGTGGTGGTCTCGCGCAATGCCGACGAGATGGCGGCCCACGCCAAGAGCTTCGACTTCATCCTCAACACCGTGGCGGCACCGCATGACCTGGATGCCTTCCTCGGCCTGTTGAAGCGTGAAGGCACGATGACCCTGGTGGGTGCCCCGGCCACGCCCCATCCGTCGCCCAATGTCTTCAACCTCATCATGAAGCGTCGTTCGCTGGCGGGCTCCCTCATCGGCGGCATCCCCGAAACCCAGGAGATGCTGGACTTCTGTGCCGAGCACGGCATCGTGGCCGACATCGAACTGATCGGTGCCGATGGCATCAATACCGCCTACGAGCGCATGCTCAAGGGCGACATCAAGTATCGCTTCGTGATCGACAACGCGACCATGGGCGCCTGATCGTCCTGCCCCTCGCGTAACGGGGGGGCCGCCCATGTGAAAAAACCGGACTGGCGTGTCATGCGCCAGTCCGGTTTTTTTACGCGGGTACGGCGACCATGTTGCCCATCCCGGATGGCGCACCAGTGCCGGCAATGTTCACGCCGCGTACTTGCGTAGCGCCGCCAGCGGGACATGCAGCTCTTCCATGGCCGCGAAGCGTTCCAGCAGATATTCCACCGCCACCCGCACACGCGGTGCCACCAGTGCGCGGTGCGGATATTGCAGGCTCATCTCGTAGCCGCCGGGATGGTGCGTCCTGGGCAGCAGGATCTTCAACTCGCCCTGCTGGAGATAGCGCCAGGCATGATGCACGCCGACCTCGGCCACGCCCAGATCGGCCAGCGCGGCCTGCACCAGCGACTCCGGCGAGGACAGCGTCAGCAAGGCTTGCTCGGTGTTGAGGGTGGTCATGCTGCCATCGCTGCCGACGAAGTTCCACGGCGAGACGCGGCCCCCCAGGAACTTGCGGGTGATCAGCCGGTGCCGCCCCAGGTCCTGCGGCCGGCGCGGTACGCCGTGTTGCGCCAGATAGGCGGGCGTGGCGACCAGGATCAGGTTCATCCTGCATACCTGCCGCGACACCAGCGAGGAATCGGCAATGCGTCCGCCACGCAGCGCCAGGTCATAGCCCTCCTGCACCAGGTCGACGATGCGGTCGTCGAAATCCACCTCTGCCGTCAGGGCCGGGTAGCGCGTCAGCAGGCCCGGCAGCAGCGGCAGCAGCTGTTCGCGTCCGAAGCCGGCACTGGTGGAGATGCGGATCTTGCCGGTAGGCGTGGCGCGCGCGGCCACGACCGCATCGGTGGCCTGGTCCAGGGCGTCGAGGGCGATGCGCGCCTGGCGCAGGAAGGCGTTGCCTTCCTCGGTCAGGTTCAGGCTGCGTGTGGTGCGGTTCATCAGGCGCACGCCCAGCGCCGCCTCCAGCCCGGCCACGTTCTGGCTGACCGCCGCCGAGGAGATCCCCAGCGCCCGTGCCGCTGCTGCAAAGCTGCCGGCGTCGGCGGCCTGGACGAAGGACATGATGGCGCGCACGCGCTGCGAGGTATCCATGGAAATCAGCCTCCCGTGGGCAAGCAATTGATAAGTTGAACTTAACGAATATTAAATCATTGCTGCTCTTCATCGATGCAATTCGCGGCGCCAGAATGGACGCTGTCACCCCGGCCTCGTGCCTTTTCCCGATTTGATTTATCCACAGGACACACCATGAACATCAGCATCAGCATTGTCTTCGACAGCGGCTACGGCCATACCGAAAAACTGGCACAGGCCGTGGCACGCGGCGTGGAGCGGGTCAGCGGCGCGCGCGCCCTCCTGGTTCCCTTGTCGGCGGGCACGGTGGACTGGGAGGCCATCGCCGCCAGCGAGGCCATCATCTTCGGCTCGCCCACCTACAACGGCACCATCTCGGCGCGCTTCAAGCAGTTCATGGAAGACTCGACCCGCAAGTCCTGGATTCCCCAGACCTGGCGCAACAAGGTTGCGGCCGGCTTCACCAATTCCGGCGCGCTGCATGGCGACAAGCTCAATTCGCTGCTCGCCATGGCGCTGTTCGCGGCCCAGCAGGGCATGCTCTGGACCGGCATCGACCTGTTCCCCGGCAAGAGCGGCGACGAGATGAACCGCATCGGCGGCTGGCTGGGGGCGATGGCGCAATCCGACGACGCCCCAGCCGATGTCACGCCGGGCCAGAGCGACCTGGACACCGCCGCCTATCTGGGCCAGCGCGTGACCGAGGTGGCCGCGCAGTTCGCCAATGGCCGTGCCTGAGCCGCTCGACCAGAAGGAGTCCATCATGGCCGTGGCATGACGGGCTGATGGATGGTGGGAACGGTGATCCTGATATCAGTTCAGATGATGTCAATAATTATTTTTCAGGATTGGATTGATGACAGGAAGCGGCGCATCATGGGTCGTTCATCCTGATCCATCACCAAGGAATTGCCATGCATCCCCCCGTCACCACCACCTTCACCCAGGCGGCCATCGCCTGGCCTAGCGCCTACCTGCCGGGTCATACCGACAACTATGTGTCCAATGAAGTGGTCATCCCCGGCCTGTCAGCCGCGCAGGCCTGGGCCCTGCTCGATGACACGCGCGCCTGGCCCGGTTACTACGGCAACGCCAGCGAGATCCGCTTCCATGATGGTAGCGGTCCGCTGCTCTCGGCGGGAGCGCGCTTTCGCTTCACCACCTTCGGTTTCCCGGTCGAGGCCGAGGTGCTCGAATACCAGCCGCCCGCAGCCGGTCGGCCCGGTCGCGTGGCCTGGCATGGCTGGGTCGAGGGCGATGCGCAGCATCGGCTGGACGTCCATCACGCCTGGCTGTTCGAGGACCTGGAAGGCGGTCGCGTGCGCATCCTCACGCAAGAGACCCAGAACGGCCAGCCCGCCCGCGAACTGGCGGCGACTCTTCCCAATCCCATGCTCAATGCCCACCAGGAATGGCTCACCGGCCTGGTGAGCGCTGCGCGCCAGGTGCAGCAGGGCTAGGCGTCCAGGGCCGGGCGACCGCAACTGGCAAAGAGCAGCTGGCGCAACCAGCGCTGGGCCGGATCGCGGTGGCTGCGCTCGTGCCAGGCGGCGATCTTGGTAAAGCCCGGGATGGGCAAGGGCGGCGCCAGCAGCTTCAGACCCTCCACACCTGCCACCAGTCGTTGCGGCACCACCGCCACCATGTCGGTGGCGCGCAGGATGTCGGGCAAGACCAGGAAGCGCTTGACCGACAGGCTCACGCGCCGTTGCAGTCCCAGGTTTGCCAGGGCCTCATCGGTGACGCCATGGAAAGGATCGCCTGCATAGGACACCAGCGCGTGTTCCAGCGCGCAGAACTGCCGTAGCGAAAGACGTCGGCCACGCGCGGCCGGATGACCGGCGCGCAGTGCGCAGACGTAGTGTTCCTCGAACAGCTTGCGCGCATGCAGTCCCGGTGGCGTGGCCTCGGGCGTGCTCAGGGCCAGGTCGATCTCGCCGCGTTCCAGCCGCTCCTGCAGCGGCCCGTCCTCCACCGAGGCCAGCGCCACGCGCACCTGCGGTGCATGTTGCTTGAGCGCCGTCAGGAACGGTACGGCGATGGCACGCAGCGCATAGTCGGTGGCGGCGATGGTGTAATCCAGCGTCGCCGTGGCCGGGTCGAAGACGGTCGGATGCAGCAGGCCGTCGATCTCGCCCAGGATGCGCTGCAATGGCTGCTGCAGCTCCAGCGCGCGCGGCGTGGGTACGATGCCGCGTTGGGCGCGCACGAACAGTGGGTCGTCGAAGTTCTCGCGCAGTCGCGTGAGGATGCCGCTCATGGCGGGTTGCGTCACGCCCAGGCGGGCCGCGGCGCGGGTGACATTGCGCTCGTCCAGCAGCGCAGCCAGGGCCTTGAGCAGGTTCAGGTCGAGGGTGCGGAGGTCGGTTTTTTTCATCTTGGTAGGGAATGCAAAGGGAGCACCTCTCCGGCAGCGGCCATGCTGGCCTGCCGGGTGTTGGTATCGCGCATGCGGGACCCGCGCCGGAATGAACTCTCTTCCTTGTCGCCGCATTTCAACGCCCGCCGCTTCACGCTCGTCCCCGGCACTTCCGGCAGGACACAGGCGGTTTCCATGCGCATGCGGATTTTGCATGATTTATGTCTGGTTCGCCATCTTGTCCAGGGGGCCTCTAGGCTGCAATGGTCAATTTTTCCCGGAGTATCAAGATGCGAATCCCGTTTCATTCCCTGCGCTTACTTGCTGCAGCCATCGGCCTGGCCCTGGCGACGACACGCACCGCGCGCAGCGTCCATTGTCCCGCCGGTGGAACAGTGTGATGCGTCCGGCCGGGCTACCGGGGGCGGGGAGGGCCACGTAGGCTGTTCATACGGTGGCGCGGCGACAGGACAGGGCAGGACCGGATCGCTGCATGCCGCGCACCGCAACCCCGATGGCGACTTCCGCCATCCCTACCCAGAAAGGCTCGATGATGAAAAAACTCGCTACCTCCCTGCTGCTGTGTGCCACGCTCGGTGCCGGCCTGCTCTCCCTGTCGCCGGCATACGGCGCCACCGCCACCGACAACGCCACCCTCGTCACCAACTACCTGCACGCACTGTTCGTGGACAAGAACCTCGATGAAGTGGAAACGTACTGGGGCGCGCAAATGATCCAGCACAATCCCACGCTGCCCGACGGCCACGCCGTGCTGCGCCAGATCATCGGCAAGCTGGGACCGGACTTCAGGTACGAGCAGGGCCTGACCATGAAGGAGGGCAACTTCGTGATGGTGCATGGCCGTTACACCGGTTGGGGCCCCAAGCCCATGGTGGGCGTGGACATCTTCCGCATCGATGCTGGCAAGGTGGTCGAGCATTGGGATGTGCTGCAGGAGGAAGTCCCGGCGGACAAGTCACCCAATGGCCATGCCATGTTCCCGGCGAAGTGAGGCTGGCATGCAGCTGGCACGGGGCAGGTGAGGCCTGCTCATGGCCGGGTGTCCACCTGCTTCAGGTCCGCTTGCGCACGCTCGCTCAGGAACGGTCCCAGGAAATCGACGAAGGCCGAGGCCGCCGGTGTCAGCGAGCGCGTCGTGGGCAGGTAGATCGACATCTCGCGTATCACCTCCGGCTCCTCGATGCGTCGCATCACCAGCCCGAAGGCATGGGCCAGCACGCCGACATAGGCCGGGCACAAGGTGACGGCGAGGTCGGCCGCCGCCAGCCCCAGCGCTGTCGACAGATGGGTGACCGTATGGCTGGGCGTGAAATGCCGGTCGGGCGGAAGCGCGTGCAAGGCCTTGGCGACATGGGTGGCGTAGTCGTGGCTGGCGACCACGCTGGGATGCCTGGCCAGGACCTCCCAGGTGATCTTCTTGCGGTGCGCCAGCGGATTGCTGGCGGCGCACCACAGCACCCAGGGCGTTTCGTACAGGCTCACGCGGCGCACGCTTTCTCCGGTGGCGCGGTCGGGACCGACGGCGATATCCACATGGTCGCTCTCGACCGCGCCGACCAGCTCTTCGACGGCGCAGTCGACCAGCCTTACCTGCACGCGCGGCTTGTTCTTGCGGTAGGCGGCGATGGCCTGCGGCATCAGGGCGCTGGCCACGAACAGCGGCGCGGCCACGCGCACCACGCCGGTGGTCTTGTTCTTGACGTCCTGTGCCGTGAGCATGGCCATGCCCAGCTCGCGCAGCACACGCTCGGCCGCCGGCCGGAACTCGCGTCCCGCCTTGGACAGGGCCACCCGTCGCGTGGTGCGGTCGAACAGCGGGAAGCCGACTTCTTCCTCCAGCTCCTTGATCACCAGGCTGATGGCGCCGGCGGTCAGGTGCAGGCGCTTGGCCGCGAGGTTGAAGCTCTCGGTGTCAGCCACCGTCAGGAAGGCACGCAATTGCTTGATGGTCAGGTTCATTGTTATCTCGAATAAAAGATATCAATACTTCGTATTCTTTAGCATAGCTCAATAATAGGCGAAAAGAACTCGCTTGTTGTGCCGTCGATGCCTCACTACCATCCTCGTCACTGAGCCGCAAGAGCGAGGCAGGCAGGAGACAAGGTGAGCGAGAACGACGACAACATGGTGTGTGAAGAGCAGAGCGGAGAGGCATTCCATGCCGATCGCTGGCTCGCTTCGACACAGGACCGCATCCGCGCCGCTGCGCGCCTGGGGCAGGCGCTGGCCATCGAGGGCGCTGGCACGCGCAGCGGTTTCGCCGGCCTGCCGGTGGGGGAACGCCTGTCGCTGCAAGCCTATCGCGGCATCGTCCAATACGAACCCGATGACCTGGTCATCACCGTGCGCGCCGGCACTTCACTGGCCGAGATCGACCAGGTCCTGGCGCAGCGCGGGCAGATGTTGGGATTCGAGCCACCGGCCCGCAGCGGGGCGACCATCGGCGGCGCCGTGGCGCTGGGCTGGTCCGGCCCGCGCCGGCCCTTTGCAGGTGCCTTGCGCGATCATTTGCTGGGTGTGCGCATGCTCGACGGAATGGGGCGCGAGCTGCGCTTCGGCGGGCAGGTGGTCAAGAACGTGGCGGGCTTCGATGTGGCGCGCCTGATGGCCGGCAGCCTCGGCATCCTGGGGCCGTTGCTGGAAGTCTCGCTGCGCGTGATTGCGCGTGCGCCGGTGGAGCTGACCGCCGTGCTGGCGGTGTCGCCGCGACAGGCACTGCAGATCCTGCGCACCTTGCCCAGCGGCCCTGGTGCCTTGAGCGCGGCAGCCCATGTCGATGGCTATCTCCATTTACGCAGCAGCGGTTCGGCCCATGGGGTGCGCGCCTTCCTGGCACGCCAGGGCGGGGAGCTGCTCGACGCACAGGCCTCGTCGTCGTTCTGGCAATCCTTCACCGACCAGACCCATCGCTTCTTCCTGCCGCCTGACGGCGATGGCGATACGCGCTTGCGACTGTGGCGTGTCTCGGTACGCCCAGGGTCGCCCGAGATGGACCTGCGCACGGTCGTGACCAGTGCCATCGACTGGGCCGGTGCCCTGCGCTGGGTCTGGGCGCCAGTGACGGCCGGGCAGGAGATCGCCGGCTGGGCGCGCGTACACGGCGGCCATGCCAGCCTGTGGGCCCATGGCACTCACGGGGAGCGTCGCGACGGGGTATTCGGAACATTGCCGCCGGCCGTGATGGCGCTGCATGGGCGGCTCAAGCACGTATTCGATCCGCGCGGGATCTTCAACGTCGGCCGCATGTATCCACTCTTCTGAAGACAGGCAATCCCATGCGAGTCGAATTCGATCAATGGATGACAGGCAGCGCCGCCGCCGCGGACGCTGAACGCATCCTCTCCTCCTGCGTGCATTGCGGTATCTGCACCTCGGTATGTCCGACCTACGACGTGCTGGACCATGAACTGGACAGCCCGCGCGGCCGCATCTACCTGATACGCGACATGCTGCAGGGTGCGCCTGTGAGCGAACGCACGCGCGACCACCTGGATCGCTGCCTGGGCTGTCGCGCCTGCGAACCGGCCTGTCCATCGGGCGTGGAATACGGACAGCTGATCGATATCGGCCGCGAGCAGGTCGAGCTGCGTGTCCCGCGCACCGCCTTCGATCGTACCAGGCGTGCCCTGTTGCGGCGTGCCTTGCAAAGCCGGCGCTTGCTGGGAGCGGCCTTGCAGCTGGGATGGGCCTTGCGCCGATGGTTGCCGGCGCGGCTGCGCGCGCAGATCCCGGTACGTCCGGCGCCTCCCCCGGCCTGGCCGCAGACCCGGCATTCGCGCCAGGTCCTGGCCCTGGGCGGATGCGTGCAGGGGGCCGTGGCACCCGGCTACGATGTCGCCCTGGCACGTATCCTCGACCGCTTCGGGGTGGCGCTGGTACAAGTCGGCGGTACCGGCTGCTGCGGGGCCATCAGCCAGCACCTGGGCGCAGCTGCGGAGGCGGCGCAGGCCATGCGCCGCAACATCGATGCCTGGTGGCCACTGATCGAGGCCGGGGCCGAAGCCATCGTCCTCAGTTCCAGCGGCTGCGGCAGCATGGTCGAGGACTACGCTCACCTGCTCAAGGATGATCCCGACTACGCCGCCAAGGCCAGGCGCGTGAGTACGCTGCTGCGCGATCCGGTGGAGCTGGTCGGCGCCCTGTGGAGTAGCGCCGACCTGGCGCTGGCTCCGCTGGCGGACGAGCAGCAGCCACTGGCGTTCCATCCGCCCTGCAGCCTGCAACATGGCATGCGCCTCAAGGGGCGGGTCGAGTTGCTGCTGCAACGGGCCGGCTACCGGCTGACACCGGTCAAGGACGGCCACCTGTGCTGTGGGTCGGCCGGTACCTATTCCATCCTGCAGCCGGCGCTGGCGGGCGAACTCGGCCAGCGGAAGCTGGCCAGGCTGATGGCCGGCCAACCGCAGGCGATCGCGTCGGCCAATGTCGGCTGCATCCTGCACCTGCAAAAGAACAGCCCGGTGCCGGTCAGGCACTGGCTGGAACTGCTGGCCGAACGCTTGCCGCAGGAGCCGGCATGAAGCCGCGCGAATTCATCGATGCACTGTGTGCCATCGTCGGGCCGCAGTGGGTCTTGAGCGATCCCGAGACGGTTGCACCCTACGAGTGCGATGCCCTGTTCCATCTGCAGCAGCGCCCGCTGGCAGTGGTCTTGCCGGGTAGCGAAGAGGAGGTGGCGGCCCTGGTCGCGCTCTGCGTGCGGGCCGGCGTGCCGCTGGTGCCGCGTGGCGCCGGCACCAGCCTGTCGGGCGGCGCCACGCCGGTCGCGCAGGGAATCGTGATGGCCATGAATCGCCTCAGGCAACTGGTCGTCGATCCGCTGGCCCGGCAGGCGCTGGCGCAACCGGGGGTGCGCAATATCGTGGTCTCGCAGGAGGCGGCAGGCGAGGGCTTGTTTTTCGCGCCGGATCCCTCCAGCCAGGTGGCCTCGACCATCGGCGGCAATATTGCCGAGAACGCCGGTGGGGTGCATTGCGTGAAGTATGGCCTGACGGTCAACAACCTGGCCGGCCTGCGCATGGTCTGTGGCGAGGGGCAGGTACTGGCGCTGGGCGAGGGCAGCCTGGACCAACCCGGACTGGACCTGCTGGCGCTGGCCTGCGGTTCCGAGGGTTTGCTGGGACTGGTGACCCAGGCGCGCCTGCGACTGTTGCCCACGCCGCAGGCGGTACGCGTGTTGCTGGGATTCTTCCCCGACATCGAGGCGACCTGCGACGCGGTCTCGCGCATCATCGCCGCCGGCATCGTTCCGGCCGGCCTGGAGATCATGGACCAGGCCTCGCTACAGGCTGCCCATCGCTACTCGCCGATACTGGCCTTGCGCATCGAGGCTGCTGGTGCGCTGCTGTGCGAACTCGATGGCGACACCGATGATATCGAGGAGGCGACCACGCAGATCCGTGCCATCTTCCGCGCACTCGGCGCAATCGAGACCCGGCAGGCCGATGACGAGACGCAGCGCGCCCAGTTGTGGGCCGCGCGCAAGAACGTGCTGCCGGCCTTGCTGCGCAGTGCCAGTGATCTCTATGTCGCCGATTGCACCGTGCCGCGCCGCGTCCTGAGCCGGGTACTCCAGCGCATCATGGCGCTCTCGGGCGAGCACGGCATCGCCGTGGCGCAGAGCTTCCACGCCGGTGACGGCAACCTGCATCCGGTGCTGTTCTATGACAGTGCCGTAGCGGGCGAGGAAGAACGCGCGCTGCGCCTGGCCGATGCCATCCTGCGGGACGTGCTGGCCGAGGGCGGCACCGTCAGCGGCGAACATGGCATCGGCAGAGAGAAACTGCATGGCATGTGCTGGCAATTCTCGGCGGACGAACTGGACCTGTTCCATCGCCTGCGCGCCGCCTTCGATCCACATGGCCTGTTCAATCCCGGCAAGGCCATCCCGACCCTGCACCGCTGCGCCGAGTTCGGCGCCATGCAGGTGGCGCGCGACGCGCTGCCTTTCCCCGAGCTACCCCGATTTTAACGACCGACCTTTGATGGGAGAAACCAAGCATGTCAGATCTCTTCGATAACCCCATGGGCCTGTGCGGCTTCGAATTCGTCGAGTTCGCCTCGCCCACGCCTGGCGTGCTGGAGCCGCTGTTCGAGAAGCTGGGCTTCGTGGAAGTGGCGCGCCATCGTTCCAAGGATGTCTCGCTGTATCGCCAGGGCGGTATCAACTTCATCGTCAATCGCGACAGCAGCAGCCAGGCGGGCTACTTCGCCGCCGAACACGGCCCCGCCGCCTGCGGCCTGGCCTTCCGCGTGCGCGATTCGCATCATGCCTATCGCCGTGCATTGGAACTGGGCGCGCAGCCGGTGGAGATTCCGACCGGACCGATGGAATTGCGCCTGCCCGCCATTCGCGGCATCGGTGGCGCGCCGCTGTACCTGATCGACCGCTACGAGGAGGGCAAATCCATCTATGACGTGGATTTCGAATTCCTGCCGGGCGTGGATCGCCATCCGCGCGGACATGGCTTCAGCGTGGTCGATCACCTGACCCACAATGTCTATCGCGGTCGCATGACCTACTGGGCCGACTTCTACGGCAAGCTGTTCAATTTCCGGGAGATCCGTTACTTCGACATCCAGGGCGAATATACCGGCCTCGCCTCCAAGGCCATGACCGCCCCCGATGGCCTGATCCGCATCCCCCTGAACGAAGAAGCCAGGCAGGGCGGCGGCCAGATCGAGGAATTCCTGATGCAGTTCAATGGCGAGGGCATCCAGCACATCGCCCTGCTGACCGACAATCTGCTGGACGCCATCGACCAGCTGCAACTGGCGGGCATCCCGCTGCTGACCTCGCCCAATGCGCTGTACTACGACAACCTGGAAAAGCGCCTGCCCGGCCACGGTCAGCCGGTCGATGCGCTGCAGGCGCGCGGCATCCTGCTCGATGGCAGCACCGAAGGCGGCCCGCCGCGCCTGTTGCTGCAGATCTTTTCCGAGCCTCTGCTGGGGCCGGTGTTCTTCGAATTCATCGAACGCAAGGGTAACTACCGCGAAGGTTTCGGCGAGGGCAACTTCAAGGCCTTGTTCGAATCGCTGGAGCGCGACCAGATCCAGCGTGGCGTGCTGGCGACGGAAAAATAAGCAGCAAAAAATATAAATATTTATCAACAGAGAGGGAACGCGCCATCCGACACAGATCGCGGGGCGCTTCCGGCATGACAAGGAGACTAGCGTGAGTACGATCGCATCCGGACTGGCAAGCGCCGCAGGTGAGCAATTCGAGAACAGGACCTATGCCAGGGTGACCTGGCGTCTGATTCCCTTCCTGTTCCTGTGCTACGTGGTGGCCTACCTCGACCGCGTCAACGTCGGCTTCGCCAAGCTGCAGATGCTGGGCAGCCTGCAATGGAGCGAGAGCATCTATGGCCTGGGCGCGGGCCTGTTCTTCGTCGGGTATTTCCTCTTCGAGGTACCCAGCAACCTGTTGCTGTACCGCTATGGCGCGCGGCGCTGGATCGCCCGCATCATGATCAGCTGGGCCATCCTGTCGGCAATGACGGCCTTCGTGACCACGCCCACGACCTTCTATGTGGTGCGCTTCCTGCTGGGCGTGGCCGAGGCCGGGTTCTTCCCCGGCATCATCCTCTACCTGACCTACTGGTATCCGGCGCGCCGGCGCGGCAAGATCACGGCCCTGTTCATGACGGCCATCCCGATCTCGGGTGTGGTCGGCGGGCCGCTGTCGGGCTGGATCCTGGGCTCCTTCGGCAGCACCGGCCATGGCTGGGCCGGCTGGCAATGGCTGTTCCTGCTGGAGGCACTGCCCTCGCTGATCGTCGGCATCGTGGTCCTGTTCTATCTGGACGACAGTATCCGGGGCGCGAGCTGGCTCGATGAAGACGAGAAGGCCGTCCTGGAAAGAAACATCAGCAGTGATGCCGCAGGCAAGCTGGATCATTCCGTGCGCGCGGCCTTCTCCAATGGCAAGGTATGGATCATGTGTGCCATCTACTTTGCCTGCGCGATGGGCAATTACGGCATCAGCTTCTGGCTGCCGTCGCTGATCCAGGCTGCCGGCATCAAGAACCTGTTATCGGTGGGCCTGCTCTCGGCCATTCCCTTCGCCGTCGGCGCGATCTCCATGGTGTTGTTCGCCCGCAGCGCCGACCGCCAGCTGGAGCGACGCTGGCACCTGGCCGTGGCCATGCTCATCGGTGCGATCGGACTGACGCTGAGTGCCTGGTTCGGCAACCAGGCCGGGCTCGCCATTGCCGCGCTGTCCTTTGCCTCGGCCGGTATCATGTCGCTGGCACCGCTGTTCTGGAGCCTGCCCACAGCCTTCCTGGGCGGTGCGGCGGCGGCCACCGGTATCGCGCTGATCAATTCCGTGGCCAACCTGGCGGGCTTCGTCAGTCCCTTCCTGATCGGCTGGGTCAAGGACCAGACCCATAGCACCAGCATCGGCCTGTATGTGCTCTCTGGCGTGCTGGTGGCGGGCGCTGCCATCGTGATCGGCGCCATCCCCGCCAGGCTGGTGAACAAGTAGGCGCCGGTCGGCAGACGGCGCATCATCTCGACAGGAGGACAGGACATGCAGACAGGACGACGACGCTTCATGCAACAGGGCGCGGGATTGGGTGCGGGAGTTGCAGCGGGCTTGGCGGGGCTGTGCGCGCCGGCATGGGCGGCACCGGAACAGCTGCAGGAGCGGCGCGCCATCACGCTGGACACGCCGTGCGGCCCGGTGCGCGGCGCCGCTGATGACCAGGTGCTGGCCTTCAAGGGCATACCCTATGCCTTGCCGCCGACGGGCGCCTTGCGCTTTCGCGCGCCGCAGCCGCATCCCGCCTTCGATCGGCCTTGCAACGCCTTCGCCTTCGGTCCGGCGCCGATGCAGCCGGAGCGCCTGCTGGCCAAGAACGGGCGCAAGTTCATCGGCGATGCCTTGCCCTCGGAGGATTGTCTCTATCTCAATGTCTGGGCGCCGGCGACACCGGGACCGCACCCCGTCTTCGTCTGGATCTATGGCGGCAGCAATATCTACGGCGCCACCAGCCAGCCGATCTACGACGGTGCGCAATTCGCCAGGGATGGCGTGGTCTGCGTCACCATCGGCTATCGCGTGGGGGCGTTCGGTTTCCTGGAGCTGGGCGAGTTGCTGGGCGAGGCGTATCACGGCTCCGGCAACAATGCCCTGCGCGACCAGGTGCTGGGCCTGCAATGGGTGCGGGACAATATCCGGGCCTTCGGCGGCGACCCTGGCCGCGTCACCGTGGGAGGCGAATCGGCCGGCGGCAAGAATGTATCGGCCCTGCTGGGATTGCCGGCAGCGCGTGGCCTGTTCCAGCAAGCCGTGATCCAGAGCGGTGGCGCGCTCACCACGCATGCCTTGGATGAGGCACACAAGGTAGCGCGCCTGTTCGGCGAGCAGTTGCAGCAACAGGCGGGCACGGGGGAGATGCGTGAGCTGCTGCTGGGCCGGCCGGCCGGGCAACTGATGAAGGCACAGATCGCGGCAACGAGCGCCTACACGCGCAACTTCGCCTTCCGCGCGGTCATCGATGGCAGCTACCTGTCACGCTCGCCGCAGGCCAGCCTGGAGCAAGGGGCATCGCGCCATCTGCGCCTGCTGATGGGGAGCAACCGTGACGAGGCGCTGATCTTCTTCCGCCCGGAATTGCTGGCAGCCTATCGCCAGGGCGAGAGCGGCACGGCACCCATCCTCTCCCGGGAAATGGCGCAGCTCGATGTGGCGGCCATGGACAGGATGGTGCAGCGCTACCGGCAGGCCTTCCCCGCGCAGCATGATTTCCTGCGGCGTATCCAGCTATTGAGCGCGGAAGAATACTGGGTGCCGATGTTGCGCCTGGCCGAAGCGCATGTGGGCCATGGCGGCGAGGGCTACCTGTATCGACTTGACCAGGAGTCGGTCGAGGAGCCTTTCCGTGGTTTCACGGTACACGCCGCGGACCTGCCTATCGTCTGGGAGAATTTCCAGGAGCCCTTCCTGGAGATGCTCTACCGGCCGACCCCGGCGCTCACCGAGTTTTCCCGGACGGTACACCAGGCCTGGGTCGCCTTCATCCGCGACGGCAAGCCGGCCCATGCAGCGCTGCCGGCCTGGCCGCGTTACCAGCTGGAGCAGCGGCCGACCATGCTGCTGGCGGCCGGCGCGAGCCGGGTGGCAGCCGATCCGGCGGGCGAGCAACGACGCCTGTGGCAGGGCGTGCTCTAGCGCGCTCAGTTCCTGGCGGCCAGCAGCTCCTGTAGCGCCTGGTTTTCCTGCTGCATGGTCTGTGACAGTTCCACGGCCAGGAATTCGATGAAGGCGCGCACCGCCGGCACCAGCCCGCGCCGCGAGGGAAACACCGCATGCAACTGGTGTGCCGGTGCGCGGTATTGCGGCAGCGGCGTCACCAGCGTGCCATCGCGGATCGCCTGGTGGCAGACGTTGAAGGGCAGCACGGCCAGGCCGGCGCCGCCGATGGCCGCGGCCATCATCAGGTGTACGTCATCGGTCTGCAGCGCCGGGACATAGTCGATCGCGGCCACTTCGCTGTCCGGCCCATGCAGTCGCCAGCAGGACGGTTCGCCCGGCATGCCGCCGGGGCCGAGTCCGCGCAGGCCCTGCAGCGAGGCGATGCCATCGAAGGGGCCATGGCTGCCGATGAAGGCCGGGCTGGCCGTGAGGATCTGCTGGCTGGCGCCGAAGGTACGCACGACCAGGTTGGAGTCTTCCAGCGTGCTGCGCACCCGCATGGCCACATCGAAACCCTCGCCGATCACATCGACCCGCCGGTTGCTCAGTTCCAGTTCCAGCCGGACATCGGGGTGGGTCGTCATGAAACGCGCCAGCAGCGGTGCCAGGAAGATATGCGCCACGCCCATCGGGGAGCTCACCCGCAGGCGTCCGGCAGGCCTGGCCCCGGCATGTTCGCTCACTTCCACCGCCGCGCGCGCGGCATTGGTCATGGCTTCGCAATGGGTGAAGAAGGCTGATCCCACATCGGTGACGCGCACCACCCGCGTGGAACGTTGCAGCAGCCGCACGCCCAGTCGCTGCTCCAGTTCGGCCACGCGACGGCTGATGCGCGACTTGGGCATGTTCAATGCCCGTGCCGCCGCAGAAAAACTGCCGTGTACCACGACGGCCGCAAACAGGGCCAGGTCATTGAGATCTTCCATGGGGGACGCTGCCTTGAAGGGAAGACTTGATTATAGAGGCTGGATTGTCCTATGGGTGGAACGATCTGGTGCAGCGGCGGCGACTAGTGGCGGCGGCGGGCGATGGGTATCGTGACCCTGTGCTTTCCCTTTTTCCTTTTTCCTTTGTCCTCTTTCCTGAAAGGCTTTTGCCATGAAGATCCTCCATCTCGATTCCAGCATCCTCGGTGAAGCCTCGGCCTCGCGCGTACTCAGCGCCGCCGTGGTCGAGGAACTGCTCGCCCTGCATCCTGCCGCGCAGGTGAGCGTGCGCGATCTGGCCCAGGCACCCATCGCCCACCTGGATGGCGCCATCGCCGCCGGCTTCCGCCAGCCCGGCACGGTCGCCGATGATCCCGCCGTGCGCGCCGAACACGCCCTTTCCGAGACCCTGGTCAGCGAATTGCTGGACAGCGACGTGATCGTGCTGGGTGTGCCGATGTACAACTTTTCCGTGCCCAGCCAGCTGAAGGCCTGGCTCGATCGTATCGCCCAGCCAGGCCGCAGCTTCCGCTATACCGAGAACGGTCCTGTCGGCCTGTCCGGCGACAAGGCGGTGATCGTGGCCTCCACGCGCGGCGGCATGTATTCCAGCGGGCCGGCGGAGGTGATGGATCACCAGGAGTCTTACCTGAAGGCCTTCTTCGGCTTCCTCGGTATCCAGCGCGTGCGCTTCGTGCGTGCCGAATTGCTGACCAAGGGGGCGGAGCTGCGCAGCAAGTCCATGCGCGAGGCACTCGATGGCGTTGCAGTCGTCGTCGCCGGCCTGTTTGCAAACTGATTGACCGATTCGCCCTGATCGACTGACCTGGAGAGAACATCATGATCTATGCCATCCTGCTGACCTACACGCGCCCCATCGAGGAAGTCAACCAGCACCTCGAACCCCACAAGGCCTGGCTGGTGGAGAACGTCCGGCAGGGCCGGGTGATCTTCGCCGGTCCGCTGGAATCGAAGACCGGGGGCATGGTGCTGGCCTGCTGCGCCGACCGCGATGCCCTGGAGGCGATGATGGCGCAGGATGCCTTCATCCTCCATAAGGTGGCCAGCTATGAAGCCGTTGCTTGCGTACCGGCGCTGGCGTCGGCGGAGTTTCCGGCGCATTGGGCGAGCGGTGCAAAGTTCATCTGAGCCCCGGGCGGCAAGCTATGCCGCCACCCACTGCGCATGCCGCCCGAACCACACCGTCAGGAATTCGACGAAGGCGCTGACCTTGGCCGAGAGATTGGCCCGCTCCGGATAGACCGCATAGACATCGGCGCTAGGCAGCGCCCATTCCCTGAGCACCGGCACCAGTTGTCGCGATTGCAGGTGCTCGTGGATGTCCCACTGCGAGCGCATCAGGATGCCGAAGCCATTCCTCGCCCAGAGCACGCCGACCTCGCCGTCGTTGGTGCTCAGACCGCCACGCACCTTGACCGTCTCGACCTTGTTGCCGCGCTGCAGGTGCCAGGTGCCATAGGCGGCATCGCTCTCGCGCAGGATGATGCACTGGTGGCTTTGCAGGTCGCGCGGTTGCGTGGGCGTTCCGGCTGCCTTCAGGTAGGCCGGGGCGGCGCACAGCAGGCGCCTGTTGCTGACGATCTTGCGCGCTACCAGGCGCGAGTCCGGCACGGTGCCGAACCAGATGCCGATATCGAAGGCCTGGTCGGCCAGGTTCACGCTGCGGTCGGTCAGTTCCAGCTGTACCTCGACTTCGGGATACTGGCGCGCAAAGGCGACGATGGCCGGGGCGATATGCCGCCGGCCAAAGCCGAAGGTGGCATTGACGCGCAGCTTGCCGCGCGGTGAGCCGCGACTGCTGGAGACACGCTTTTCCAGTTCATTGAGTTCGTCCAGGATGCGCGCGCCGGTCTCCAGGTAGACCTCGCCCTCATGGGTGACACTGATGCGGCGCGTGGTGCGGTTGAGCAGGCGCACGCCCAGGCGCTTTTCCAGCTGCGCCAGTCGCGCCGTCACCGCCGGGGGCGTCACGCCGATATCGCGCGCCAGCGCGGCCAGCGAACCGTGCTTGACCAGCCTGGTAAAGAATTCAAGGTCGGAAAGCTTGTCCATTGCGGATCATTCCGGGATAGTCCCGCCAATTATTCATTTAAGGTTAATGATGGATTACGTTCATGTTTATTATGAACATCCAATTCATTATTACACTTCCGCTTGTCAGTTCCCATGCCCCCGCCAGCGCTGTGCGGGCATGTGCCGGACTGACCAAGGCAACGCTGCGCCGGTCGGCGCAGATCGAGACAATCCGGTCGCTGGACACCTACCCATAACAATCACGTCCGGTGGCCATCCCAACAGGAGACACCATGAAATCCTTCGCCATGGACAAAGAGAACGGCAAGCCCGGTCTTGCGTCCACCCTGCTGCAATACCGTATCGGCCCCTTGCCGGTGCCGGTCTTCCTGGTGCTGGCGGCCATCACCGTGCTGGCCGCGCTGAACCGCAAATTGCCCAACGACATGATCGGCGGCTTCGCCGTGCTGATGTTGCTGGGTTTCCTGCTGGGCGAGGTGGGCTCGCGCATTCCGTTGCTGCGGCACATCGGCGGGTCGGCCATCCTCTGCCTGTTCGTCCCCTCGGCGCTGATCGGCTACGACCTGCTGCATGCCGACATGCAGAAGGCCCTGACCACCACCATGAAGACCGCCAACCTGCAGTACTTCTACATCGCCTGCCTGGTGGCCGGCAGCATCCTGGGCATGAATCACCGGGTGCTGGTGCAGGGCTTCATGCGCATGTTCCTGCCCCTGCTGGTGGGTAGCATCGCTGCCGTGGTCGTGGGCATGTTGGTGGGGCTGGCCTTCGGCTACAGCCCGATGCATACCTTCTTCTTCATCATCGTGCCCATCGTGGGCGGTGGCATCGGCGAGGGCATCCTGCCGCTGTCGATTGGTTATGCGGAAATCCTCGGACGTTCGCAGGATGGCCTGATCGCCATGATGGTGCCGGCCGCGCTGGTGGGCAATGTGGTGGCGATCCTCTGCAGCGGCATCCTGACATGGCTGGGCGAGAAGCGTCCCGGCATCAGTGGCAATGGCGTGCTGGTGCGCAGTGGCGATGACCAGGCGCTGCTGCACAACGAGCACAACGAGCACATCGATGCGCCGCTGGACCTGAGCCTGATGGGCGCGGGCCTGCTGATCAGTTGCGCCTTCTTCATCTTGGGTTCGCTGCTCTCGCTCTATACCGGCATCCCCGGCCCCATCCTGATGATCGTTGCGGCAGCCCTGCTCAAGGTCAGCCGGGTGGTGCCGCCGTCCATGGAACTGGGCGCCTACCAGATGTACAAGTTCGTCTCGACCAACCTGACCTTCGCGATCCTGGTCGGCCTGGGCGCGCTGTTCGTCTCCTGGAAGGACTTGGCGCATGCGTTCTCGCTGGCCTATGTGGTCATCTGCGCCAGTGCCGTGCTGGCGCTGGTGCTCTCGGGCTACCTGGTGGGCAAGTGGCTCAACATGTATCCGGTGGAGTCGGCCATCGTCACGGCTTGTCACAGCGGCCTGGGCGGCACCGGCGACGTGGCGATCCTGTCTGCCGCCAATCGCATGGGACTGATGCCCTTCGCACAGATCTCCACCCGTATCGGTGGGGCGCTGATGGTGGTGCTGGCGACGCTGCTGCTGAAGTGGCTCCATTAGGGTGGTGGGCGTCGGCGACGTCCCGGCTGCGGCAAATTGCCGCATTCCGTAGCTGGTCATACCACCGTATGCTACGGGTCCTTTCGCTTTTCTGAAGGTACGCCGTCGCGGGGAACAGCATCAAAAGCTGGGCGGCGGCGATACCAGAATAATCATAAACTCATGAAATCCGCTTTCACCCGACGTGAGCCGACGCGCTCTCTTCCTCCTTTTTTTCGAACCACTGTCTTGTCCGGGCTGATCGCTTTTGGGGTGGCACCTGCAGGCTATGCGCAGACCGAGGACGGCAAAGATGACTCTGCATTGAGCCTGGGCACGGTGGAAGTGAGCGCACGTCGCGGCGGGCCACTGGCCATTCGCAATGTCCTCACATCTGTTGACCTGATCGGGGCCGACCGTGTCGAGCATCAGCAAGTGCAGTACGCCTGGGAATTGTTTGCGCAGTCCCCCGGGGTCATGCTTACCCAGTTCCGCCAAGGCAACGAATCGGGCAAGCTCTCTTTTCGTGGCTTCAATGGCGAGGGTGAGGTCAATGCCGTGAAGTTGCTCATCGATGGTATTCCCAGCAATGACAATGCCGGCGGCATGCCCTTCCTCGGCACGATTTTTCCCCAGGATATCGAACGTATCGAAGTTGTGCGTGGCACCAACGATCCGCGCTACGGACTGTACAACATCGCCGGCAACGTCAACATCGTCACGCGCCAGGGTGGCAGCTACGACCAGGCGCGGCTGACCTATGGCAGCTTCAATACGCGCCAGATCCAGGTTGCCAAGGGTGTGGAGAACGGCAACTGGTCGCAGAACTATTTCATCGGCTACGAGAAATCGGACGGCTATCGCGATCACTCTCAGGCGGAAAATATCAGTTTTTCCGGCAAATGGTTCTACACCACCGATGATGGCCGCTATCGCACGGGCCTGAGCGTGCGGCACGCCAATGGTTACGCACAGGAGCCTGGCTATCTGACGGCGCAGGACGCCTATCATGATCCTCGCTCCTCCTATGCCTACGCCCAGTCCGATGGAGGCAATCGCCAGATGGACCAGGTCAGCCTGCATTTCGACGGCGAGATCGATGACCAGTTGTCGATGGCGGCCAAGCTATATCTCAATCGCGTCCACGATCAGCGCTGGTTGCGCTATTCCTCCACCACATCGCAACAAGAGCGCGTTATCGACGAGACCCATTATGGTTTCCTGGGAACGGCAACCTATCGACCGAATTGGAAGGCGCTGGACTGGTTGAGCGACCTGGCGCTGGAGGGGGGCTTGAGCCTGGAACGGCAGGAAGACGAGAGCCCGCGCTACAACACGGTCAACCAGGTGCGGGTGTCGCAGACACGCGATCACCATTTCATCTTCGATACCTACGGTGTCTACACGCAGGCAGTGCTCAAGCCGTTCGAGTCCGTCAAGATCGTTCCGGGATATCGGATCGACAAGGTGGGCGGCAGCTTCACCGATCCCTCCAAGGGTGTCAGCTATGGTATCCAGGACTACGGCGTGATCAAGCAGCCCAAGCTGAGCGTGGTCTATACGCCGATCAGGGAAGCCAGCCTGTATGCCAATTGGGGGCGGACCTTCCAGGTGGGGGCGGGAGCGGCTGCCTACAAATCCAACAACAATGATCTGCGTCCCTCCATCAACGATGGCTGGGAGATCGGGATCAAGTTCGCGCCGGTAGCCTGGATCGACGGCCGCGTGGCACTATGGGAGCAGCGCGCCTCGGACGAGGTCAAGCGTCGCCTCAACGATCCTACGGGGGACTCCGAGAACGTCGGCCGGACGCGCCGCAGTGGCTACGACCTGCAGCTCAATCTGCGCCCGGGCAAGCAGATCTCGGTTTGGCTGGCGTACTCGCGCCAACGATCGGAGATTGTCACGCCCGACCCCAGTGCCCCGGCCACCGCCGGCAATGAGATCGATCACGTACCGCGTTATGTCTTCTCCGGCGGAGTCGATTACCAGGCTACACCGGAGCTTAAATTGTCGAGCTGGCTCAATGGTCAGGGCAGCTACTATCTCAATACCGCCAACACCGGTGGCAAGTTCGGTGGCTACACCTTGCTCAACGCCAGTGCGACCTATCAGGTCTCACCGACACTGAGCCTGGAGTTGCAGCTCAAGAACCTGGCCAATCGCTACTACGAATATGTCTGGATCAATGACCAGACTCGTCATGCACCGGGAGATGGGCGGGCGGTGTATGTGTCGGCTAATGTGCGATATTGACGGGCGAGACCGCAGGTTCAAGCATCGGGCAGGATCTCTGTCAGCGACAGGATGGCCTGCGCCACCTCGGCGATGCGCCGGTTCTGGTTCATGGCGTGCTTGCGCAGGAGGCGGTAGGCGCTCTCTTCGTTCAAGCCCTGCTTCATCATCAGCACGCCCTTGGCACGTTCGATGAGCTTGCGTTCTTCCAGGCTCTCGCGCACGGTGGCCAGTTCCTGGGTCAGGTTCTGCAGCCGCTCGGACTGGGTGCGCAGGATATCGACGATGGAATGTGCCAGGTGCGGGCCGACACCGGCATCCAGCCCGGGCGCGAAGGCGTCCAGCGAGGCCAGCGGGTCGACCGGGTCCTGCTGGGCCAGCAGCAGCGCCTGGTCGTCCAGGCCCTTTTGCAGTTCCACGATCTTGTCCCCGCACTGGGCCTGCACGTAGCCGGCCAGGTGGATCTCGACCTGGTGCAGGCCATCCATGCGCAGGGAGCAGCAGCGGTACCAGTCCTCGGCCAGTTCCGCATCCAGGGGGCGTTCGTGGCTGGTCAGCAGCTTGCGGCGCAGGCGTTCCAGTTCGGCCAGCGGCAGCGTGGCCTGCATGGCGGTCCATTCGTTGCGGAAACCTTCGGCGAAGGACTCGAAGCGGCGCAGCGCCTGCTCCTGCATCTCGATCTGGTATTCGATGGTCTGTTCCTGCTCGCGCGTGATCTTGCCCGAGGCAAAGGCCGCGGCGCCGGCGGCGCGCTCGCGGCCGGCGAATTCCTTGCCCTGCATCAGGTTGAACAGCGCCACCAGCAGGCGTGAGATCTGCGGATCGACGGCCACGTCGGCGGCCTCGAAGACCAGTGCCAGCAAGGCGCCGACCAGGGTCTTGAAACGCTCGTAGCTCTGGCCGGCGGTGACGGTCAGGGCCGAGATGTCGGCACGCAACTGTGGCAGTCCCGCCAGTGCATGCAGGGCAAAGGCGATGCGGGTGTAGAGGCGGGCGCCGTTGCTCAAGGCATTGTCGTGTTCGGTCGATTGCAGCCAGGCATTGAACTCCTGCTGGGCAGCCTCGCTGGCGGACACCTGTTCCTGGCGCTGGGCGGCGTCGCGCTCGCCGCGCGATCCCAGGTAGATGTTGGAGACGCCGCGTTCCTGCTGCAAGCAGTGGATCAGCTTGCCCACGGTCAGCACCAGCTCGCAGGTGCGCGCCAGGCGTTGCAGTTCGTCCACCTCGCAGCGGCGGGCGGTGATCAGGTAGTTGAGGACGTTGTTCATGGTCGGGGCTGCAAAGAGGGATCTGCCGGAGGGCAAGCAAGAGTCATGCTAACGGGAAATGCGCAATGCGTGATTTTCTCGTGAAACCCGCTTGCCGGGAAGCCGGCATTGCACCCTTACGCCAGCACCGCCACGCTCTCGCCCACCAGCCGTCCGATCAGGTCGGTATCGGGCGTGGCCGTCAGCGCGCGGGCGGCATTCTGGCGACCGGTGGCCAGCAGCGTGTCGCCGGCGAGGGTGTACTCGCTATGGCAGGCCGGGCAGTAGAGTGCATCACCGTCGCGGGCCTGGCGCGGTCGCACCACGATGGGGCCGCACATGGCGCAGCATTGCAGCGGGATGCCCTGGTCGCTGTGGCCGACGATATGCGCCAGCGCCGGGCTGTCGGCCAGGCCGATGAAGAGCCGCCCCAGTTCGGCATCGAACTGGCGGCCGAGTTCTTCTCCGATGATCTCCATGGCGCGGGCGATGGGCATGCCGCTGCGATAGGGGCGGCTGCTGGTCATGGCATCGAAGGCATCGCAGATGCCGACGATGCGGGCCACCAGCGGAATCTCGTGGCCGCGCCGGCCATACGGATAGCCGCGCCCGTCCGGTGTCTCGTGATGCAGCAGGATGGCGTCCTCGGCCAGGGCCGCCAGCGGATGGCCGGCCAGCATGCGCTGGCCGATTTCAGGATGGGTCTTGATGACGGCGTACTCGGCGTCATCGAGCCGGCCCTTCTTGCCCAGCACCGCATCGGGAATGCCGATCTTGCCCAGGTCGTGCAGGAAGGCACCGATGGCAATGCGTGCGACCGTGGCCGCATCCAGCCCGGCCGCCTCGGCCAGCAGCCGCGACAGCCGCGCCACGCGCCACAGGTGGCCGCCGGTATAGGGGTCGCGCGCCTCCACCGCCCAGGCCAGCAGGTACAGGCTGAACAACAGCTTCTCATCGGGGGAAGACGCAGCGTTGCGTGCGCTGGCCGGGGAGCGGCGGGTGGCGCGCTGCCACAGGGAAAGCAGGTTCATGCGGGCTCCGGATCAACAGTGAATGGGGATTGGACGTCGGCGGCATGCCTGCCTGCGGACACGTCGCCCTAGCCTTTCGCTGGGGCAGCCGGTCCGGTTACAGTCCGTGCCAAAAATATTGTTCGACATTTTCTCTCAATCCCTGTAACCCTGACAGCCTGACCGGCGAAATTGGGGGCAGACGGACGCACTGTCGTTACCGTCGCATCCATGCCGGGCTATCCCGGTGACGCAATCGCACTGTGGCCTGCTGGTCACGCGGAGGGGGCAACGATGTCGCACGCAGGGGAATTGGCAGAATTCATGGCGCAGACCTTCGAGGAGGCCTTCAGGCTGCATACGGCCGGTCAACTGGCCGAGGCCGAACAGGAATATCGCGTCCTGCTGGAGCTCGATGCCGACCATGCGGCGGCGCTGCACTACCTGGGTATCCTGCTGCACCAGGATGGCCGTCACGACGAGGCACTGGCCAGCCTGCAGCAGGCAGCAGTGCTGGCCCCGCAACAGGCCGACTGGTGCAATGACCAGGGCAACGTGCTGTTTGCCTGCCAGCACTACGGCGAGGCCGTGGGCGCCTATCGGCAGGCATTGGCGCTGCGCCCCGACGATGCGCAGTTCTGGAACAATTGCGGCGCCGCCCTGCGCGAGCAGGGCCAGCATGCCGAGGCGATCCAGGCCTTGCTGCGTGCCTTGGAACTGGCGCCCCAGCTGGCGCCGGCCATGCTGCAACTGGCGGCGCTCTACGAGCAAACCGGTGAGCGCATGCAGGCCTCGCGCTACCAGTGCCAGGCTTACGTATTGCCGCCGCATGAGGGCAAGTCGCCCGAGATGCTGGCCATTTCCTACTATTTCCTCGGCCAGGTGGATGACGCCGCCCAGGTGTGCCGGCAATGGCTGGCCGACGAGCCGGCCAATCCGGTGGCGCGCCACATGCTTGACGCCTACGCCGGTACACCCGTGACCTCGGCCTCGCAGGACTACGTCGCCAGGCGCTTCGACGACTATGCCGACAACTTCGACCACAACCTGGTGGGCAACCTGGCATACCGTGGTCCGCAGATCCTGGCGCGCTTGCTGGAAGGCACACTGGGGCCGGCCAGGCCCGCGCTCGACATCCTCGACGTCGGCTGTGGCACCGGCCTGTGTGCGCCGGTGCTGGCGCCGCGCGCGCGCCGCCTCGATGGCGTGGACCTGTCGGCCAACATGTTGCGCCATGCGCGGGCGCGTGGCAGCTACCACCACCTGGCCCAGGCCGAGGCCAGTGACTGGATGGAAGGGCAGGGCGGACAATACGACCTGATAGCGGCCTGTGACGTGGTGATCTATTGCGGTGGGCTGGAACGCTTCTTCGCGGCGGCACGGCATGCCCTGCGCGAGGGCGGCTATTTCTTCTTCACCGCCGAGACGGCGGAGGTGGGCGACGATAGCGCCGGGCAGGGTTACTTCCTGCACCCCAGCGGTCGCTTCCGCCATCGGCGCGATTATCTGGAGCGGGGTTTGCGCGCGGCGGGCTTTCATGTGGCCATCATGCAGGAGGAGAGCCTGCGGGTAGAAATGCAGCAGCCGGTGCCTGGCCTGGTGGTATTGGCCGGCGTCTGATTCCATCGACCTGCTTGCCAGTCCCGGCGGGCGCGCTAAAATGCGCCAGCCACGCACGTTGCCGCAAGAGGCGGCCAGTGCAACCACACAGGGAGCGGCAGCACGACATGGACACGACTTGGCTGGAAGACTTCGTCGCCGTCATTCGCACGGGGGGATTTTCGCGCGCGGCCGAGGAGCGGGCCATCAGCCAGCCGGCCTTCAGCCGCCGCATCCGCTGCCTGGAGGACTGGGTCGGCGCGCCCCTGTTCGACCGCGCCGCCCGGGTGGTGCAGCTCACGCCGGCCGGCGAGCGCCTGCAACCCTTTGCCGAGGAAGTGCTGCGCCAGCTTGAAACCGGCCGCCAGGATGCCTTGAGCGCGGCCCAGGCGGTGACCGAGAAACTGCTGTTTGCCTCCACCCATGCCCTGTCCCTGAGTTTCTTTCCCCCCTGGTTGCGCACGCTGGAGCGCGAAGAACCGCTCATGTCCACCATCCAGTGGACCGCCGACAGCATGCAGGCCTGCGAGCGGCTGATGATCGATGGCGCGGTGCAGTTCCTGTTGTGTCATCACCACCGTGCGGCAAGCAACCTGCTAGCGGGCGACCGCTTCAAGTCGGTCATGCTGGGGGAGGATGTGATGGTGCCGGTGGCCGCGCCTGCGTTGGCGGGCAGCGATGTACTGCGCAGCGGACCCTTCCTGGCCTATTCGGATTCGTCCGGCATGGGCCGCATCCTCAAGGCGGCCTGGGAGCAGGCCCGGCGTCCGTCCTTGCCGGCGCCGGTGTTCTCGTCGCACCTGGCGACCATGCTGGTGACCATGGCGCGCGATGGGCGCGGGGTGGTGTGGTCGCCGCTGAGCCTGGTCAGCGACGACCTGCAGTCCGGCCGCCTGGTGCAGCTGGGCGAGGCCAGTGACGAGGTCAGGCTGGAGATCCACCTGTTCCGCCCCCGCGTGCGCCAGCCGCGTGCGGCCGAGCGCTTCTGGGAGCGCGTGGTCGAGCGTGCCGCTCAGTCGGCCAGGAACTGATCCAGCTCGGCCAGCACGTCTTCCGGCAATTCTTCCTGCAGGGTGTGACCGCAATCGAGGGCGCGACCGCGCACGTCGAGGGCTTTCTCGCGCCAGGTCTGCAGCACGTCATAGAGCGCCCCCACGGTCCCGCGACCACCCCACAAGGCCAGCACCGGCACGCTGATGCGCTGGTCGCGGTCGGCCTCGTCATGTTGCAGGTCGATGCCGGCGGCGGCACGGTAGTCTTCGCAGATCGCGTGGCGCGTGCGCGGATCACGGTAGCAGCGCAGGTATTCGGCGAAGGCGGCGGGCTCGGTGGCGCCGGCGATCTTGTTCTGGCCATCGATGTGCTTGCGCAGGAAGAACTCGGGATCGGCCTCGATCAGCCGCTCCGGCAGCGGGTAGGGCTGGATCAGGAAGAACCACCAGAAATAGCGGGTGGCAAATTCCTTGTCGGTGCGGGCATACATGGTGGCGGTGGGGGCGATGTCGAACAGCGCCACCCGGCGCACCGCCTGTGCATGATCCAACGCCAGCCGGTGTGCCACGCGGGCGCCACGATCATGGCCGACCACGGCATAGCGCGGCTGGCCGAGTGCTGCCATCAGCTCGGCCACGTCGGCCGCCATGGCGCGCTTGGCATAGTTGACATGCTCAGGCCCGCCCTCGGGTTTGTCACTGTCGCCGTAGCCGCGCAGGTCGGGGGCCACGACCGTATAGCGGCGCGCCAGTTCGGGGGCGATCTTGCGCCAGGTCACATGGGTCTGTGGATGACCGTGGATGAGCAGCAGCGCCGGCCCGCTGCCGGCCATGGCGAAGCGGATGCGCACGCCCGTGGAGGTCGTGAAATCGCGCAGCGCAAAGCCCTCCAGGAAGGGCGAGTCGCCTGCCTCCGAAAACGCCTGCGGTATGTCCTTGCTCAACGTAACCATGGACTGGCCTCGAAGTGTCGCTCCTGGAACGCCAGGATATCGTCGCGCAGGGCCAGGGTCTGGCCGACTGCATCCAACCCCAGCAACAGGGCCTGCTTGCGCAGCGGATCGATGTCGAAGTGGATCGCCAGGCCCGCTGCCGTGATGGTCTGCCGTGCCAGGTCGATCGTCAAGCGGTTGCTGTCGGGCTGGGCCATGCGAGCCAGCAGCAGCGCCAGGTCGGCGGGCGGCAGGGTGATGGCCAGCAAGCCGTTGCGGGCGCAGTTGTCGAAGAAGATGCCGGCATAGGACGTGCCGATCAGGGCGCGCACGCCGTATTGCATCAGGCCCCAGACCGCGTGCTCGCGGCTGGAGCCGCAACCGAAGTTGTCCCCCACCACCAGGAAGCTGGCAGCGCTCCAGGCCGGCTGGTTGAGGATGAAATCGCTGCGTGGCTGGCCGTTGTCGTCAAAGCGCAGGTGATGCAACAGGCCGTGATCCAGGCCGCTGCGGTCTATGCCCTTGAGGAATTGCTTGGGCATGATGACATCGGTATCGATGTTGGCCGCCGGCAGCGGCGCGGCGATGCCCTCGACGGTGGTGAAAGCGGCCATGTCAGTTCTCCTCCAGGTAGCGGCGGGCATCGGCCAGATGGCCGGCGATGGCGGCTGCGGCCACCATGGCCGGGCTCATCAGGTGGGTACGGCCACCAGCACCCTGGCGGCCTTCGAAATTGCGGTTGGTGCTGGAGGCGCAACGCTCGCCGCTGGCGAGGATGTCGTCGTTCATGGCCAGGCACATCGAGCAGCCCGACTGGCGCCACTCGAAACCGGCGGCGATGAAGACCTGGTCCAGTCCCTCCTGCTCGGCCTGGCGCCGCACCTGCGAGGAGCCCGGGACTACCATAGCCAGCACACCGCTGGCGATCTTGCGGCCACGCAGCACCTGCGCCGCATCGCGCAAGTCCTCAATGCGTGCATTGGTGCAGGAGCCGATGAAGGCGCGCTGGATGGCAATTGAATCGGCCCGTTGGCCGGCCCGCAGGCCCATGTAGTCGAGCGCGCGTTGCATGCCCTGGCGGCGCGCCAGGTCGGCTTCACCGGCGGGATCGGGGAGGGTGGCGTCGATGTGGACGGCCTGGTCGGGGCTGGTACCCCAGCTCACCATCGGGGCGATTGCAGCGGCATCCAGCTGCACCTCGGCATCGAAGACGGCATCGGCATCGCTGGCCAGTTGCCGCCAGGCCGCCACGGCGGCGTCCCACAGCGCGCCCTGGGGGGCGCGCGGACGGCCGCGCAGGTAGTCCAGCACCTTGTCATCGGGGACGATGAGGGCGCCGCGCGCGCCGCATTCCACGGCCATGTTGCAGATGGTCATGCGGGCTTCCACGCTCAGGGCCGCGATGGCCTCGCCCTGGAACTCCAGCGCGTAGCCGGTGGCACCGGCCGCGCCGATCTTGGCCACCAGGGCCATGATGATGTCCTTGGAGCGCACCCCCGCACCCAGCCTGCCGCTGACGCTCACGCGCAGGGTCTTGAGGCGCTGGTAGACCAGGGTCTGGGTGGCCAGGTAGTGCTCGATGTCGGAGGTGCCGATGCCGAACCCCAGCGCCCCCAGGGCGCCGTAGGTGGTGGTGTGGCTGTCGCCGGCGGCGATCACCATGCCTGGCAGCACCAGGCCGATCTCCGGCATGACGACGTGTTCGATGCCCTGCAGTGGATGCAGGACGTCGAAGAGTTCGATGCCGAAATCGCGGCAGTTCTCGGCGAAGTAGCTGGTCTGGCGCGCCGCACCCGCATCGGGCATGCGCGCGCTGCGCTGGGTCGCCGTCGGATTGACGTGGTCCACCGTGCCCAGCGCCGCCTGCGGCCGCCACACCGGTCGCCCGGCCTGGCGCAGGCCGGTGAAGGCCTGCGGCGAGGTGTATTCGTTGAGGACGGTACGGTCGACGTAGAGCAGTACCTGGCGGCCATCGTCGCTTAAGGGACGCACCAGGTGACTGTCGATGAGTTTGTCGTAGAGGGTCTTGGCCATGATCGCTTCACGGGAGGGCTGATATGCCTTCAGAGTGTAGCGAGCCGGCGGCGGCGGCTCCAATGCAAATATCGAATGCGTGTATTCGATCTGTGAAAGCGGCCTCCGGTAGCCTGGCTATCTGCCCTCTCGCACTTCCAGAAAATCCCGCCTGAAGCTCCCCGGGCTCAGCCCCGTCCATTTGCGAAACGCCCGGTGAAACGCGCTGGGCTCGGTAAAACCCAGTTGCGCGGCCACGCTGGCCACGCTCAGTTCGCCCTGGCGCAGCAGGGTCTGGGCCAGGCCGCTGCGGATCTCATCCTTGAGCGAGGCAAAGCTCTGTCCTTCCTCGCGCAGGCGGCGCCGCAACGTGGCCGCTGACACGCCCAGCTGCGCAGCCAGCGCATCGAAGTCGGGCCAGTCCGCCGGCGCCTTTTCCTTGAGATGGGTGCGCAAGCGCGTGACCCAGCCGGTATCGTGCCGGTAGCGCAGCAGCAGGTTGCCCGGCGCTTCGCGCAGGAACGCCCTGAGCGCCGCATCGTTGCGGATCACCGGCAGGTCGAGGTAGGCGGCGTCGAAGCTGAGCACGCAACGGGGCTGGCCGAAATGCACCGGCACGCCAAAGAATTGCAGGTAGTCCGGCCGCTCCTCGGGGATGGAGCAGGCAAAGTCGATGCGTTGCAGCGCGATGCGCCGGCCCACCAGCCAGCAGGCCAGGCCCAGCACCAGCAGCAGGAAGGTGCGGTAGGCGAAGGCCGGGTAGGGCGAGCGATTGCGGACCAGGACGATCTGCGCCCGACCATCTTCGACCCGCAGTTCGCCATAGGGCTCGTCGAGCACGATGCGCAGGAAGCGCAGCGCCCGATGCAGCGCCTGGGCCAGCGTGCCGGTGTGCAGCACGGCATGGCACATCAGGGTGAAACTGCCTGGCCGCATCGGCCGCGCCGCCAGGCCAAAGAATTCATCGTCACTCTGGCGCGCGATCTCGCGCCAGAGTTTGCCATATTGCAGTGCGGTCACCGCCTCCTTCACCCCCTCCTCCAGGCCGGCTGCACGCAGCGCACCGTCGGTCGCAAAGCCTTGCCGAGACAGGCATCCAAGCGCGTCTTCCACGAATGAGTAGGCAATGCTGTGGGGATCCATCGTTTCCTCGGGATATGGCAAAAGCAGTCAGATTATGAGGCAAGTTATGTCATTGCCTGCCAGCTTTGGGGTCTCTAGTATCCGCAGCATACGCACAAAACAAGAAATCAGCGTTCATTCCGATAAAGGAGACAGGCGTGTCCAAGCCGTATGTGGGTCATCGCGACCATCGCGACCATCAAGATTATGCCGAAGCCGTCGCCGGCTTCAGCCTCGCCCGGGTGACCGGGCAATTCCAGGGCGACTTCGAGCGCGGCATCAATGCCTGTGTCGAATGTTGCGACCGTCATATCGATGGCGACAAGGTGGCGCTGGATTACATTGCCCTCGATGGTCGGCACCAGGCCTACAGCTTTGCGCAACTGAGCCAGGCGGCGGCCCGCTTCGCCAACCTGCTGGCGCAGCAGGGCATCGGTGCCGGCGACGTGGTGGCGGGCCTGCTGCCGCGTACGCCCGAATTGCTGGTGACGATCCTGGGCACCCTGCGCGCCGGTGCCGTCTACCAGCCGCTCTTTACCGCCTTCGGCCCCAAGGCCATCGAGCATCGCCTGCAACTCTCCAACGCCCGCCTGGTGGTCACCAATACCGCCAATCGCCAGAAGCTGGCGGAGGTGCCGGCCTGCCCGCTGGTCTGTACGGTCGGCACCAGGCCTGAGAGCCTGTTGCCCGGCGATCTCGATTTCCACACGCAGATGGCTGGGCAGTCCGACCAGTTCGCCCCGGTGATGCGCCGGGGTGCGGACCTGATGCTGATGATGTCCACCTCCGGCACCACCGGCGCGGCCAAGGGCGTACCGGTGCCGTTGCGCGCCTTGCAAGCCTTCGCGGTCTACATGCGCGACGCCGTGGGCCTGCTGCCCGAGGACAGGTTCTGGAACATCGCCGACCCCGGCTGGGCCTACGGCCTGTACTACGCCATCCTGGGCCCACTGGTGCTGGGCCATGCCACTACCCTGAACGAAGCCGCCTTCACGGTCGAGGGCGCCTATGCGCTCATCGCGCGTCTGGGCATCACCAGCCTGGCCGGCGCCCCGACCGCCTATCGCATGATGATGGCCGCCGGTGACGAGGTGGCGGCGCCCTGCAAGGGCCGGTTGCGCGTCGTCAGCAGTGCCGGCGAACCGCTCAACGGCGAGGTGATGCGCTGGTTCGACAGCGCCCTGGCCACGCCCATCTACGACCACTACGGCCAGACCGAGCTGGGCATGGTGGTCAACAATCACCATGGCCTGGTCCATCCGGTACAAGCGGGGTCGGCCGGCTATGCCATGCCCGGCTACCGCGTGGTGGTGCTGGACGACGAGCGCCGCGAACTGGGCGCCAACCAGCCCGGTGAACTGGCCATCGACATCGCCCGCTCGCCGCTGCTGTGGTTCAGCGGCTACTGGCAGCAGGACACCCCGGCCATCGGCGGTGGCTACTACACCACCGGCGACAACGTCGAGCTGGAGCCCGATGGCAGCATCAGCTTCATCGGCCGTGCCGACGACGTCATCACCTCCTCGGGCTACCGCATCGGTCCCTTCGACGTGGAAAGCGCGCTGCTGGAGCATGCGGCCGTGGCGGATGTGGCGGTCATCGGCGTACCCGACCCGGAACGCACCGAGATCGTGAAGGCCTTCATCGTGCTGAGGGAGGCGTTCCAGGCCAGCGATGCCCTGGCCGATGAACTGAGCCAGCACGTCAAGCGCCGCCTGTCGGCGCATGCCTATCCGCGCGCCATCGAGTTCGTCGATGCCCTGCCCAAGACACCCAGTGGCAAACTACAACGATTCGTGCTGCGCAAGCGCGAAGCCGACCGGGACGCTGCAGGCGCAACGGCCACCACCTGACATCTGAACGAGGACTCATCATGGGAATCAAGCAGGGCGTATATGTCGTCACCGGTGCCGCCTCCGGCCTGGGCGCGGCCACGGCCGAGGCGTTGCTGAAGGCGTCGGCCAAGGTGTTGCTGGCCGATATCAATCCGGTGGCCGGCGAGAAATGGAAAGCCTTCCTGGGCGAGAACGCCCGCTTCGTGCAGACCGACGTCACCAGCGAATCCAGTGCCGAGGCCGCCTTTGCCGCCGCCGCGTCCATGGGCGAGGTGGTGGGCCTGGTCAACTGCGCTGGCATCGCCCCCGGCGAGAAACTGCTGGGCAAGGAAGGACCGCACAGGCTGGACAGCTTCCTGCGCGCCCTCAACATCAACCTGGTCGGCAGCTTCAACATGGCCCGCCTGGCGGCGCAGTACATCAGCCAGTCCACGCCGGATGCCTCCGGTGAGCGCGGCGTGATCATCAACACCGCCTCGATTGCCGCCTTCGATGGCCAGATGGGCCAGGTCGCCTATGCCGCCTCCAAGGGCGGCGTGGTCGCCATGACCCTGCCGATGGCGCGGGACCTGGCGCGCCATGGCATCCGCGTGGTCACCATCGCGCCCGGCATCATCGAGACCCCGATGATGCTGGCCATGCCACCGGAGGTGCTGGAGTCGCTGGGCAAGAGCGTGCCTTTCCCGCCGCGCCTGGGCAAGCCCTCCGAATTCTCCTCGCTGGTGGAGCACATCCTGCAGAACCAGTATCTCAACGGCGAAGTCATCCGCATGGATGGCGCGCTGCGCATGAATTCCCGCTGAGCGGCCGCGCCGCCAGCGACAACCGCTGAAACAATCAAGGAGGCCAACATGGCTCAGGACCCCATCGTCATCGTCTCGGCCGCCCGCACGCCCATGGGCAATTTCCAGGGTGCGCTGGCCGATCTTCCCACGCCGCAACTGGGCGCCCATGCCATCGAGGCGGCTGTCGCCCGCGCCGGCATCGCCGCAGACCAGGTCGACCAGGTCTTCATGGGCTGCGTGCTGCAGGCCGGGCTGGGCCAGGCACCGGCACGCCAGGCGGCCTTGCGCGCGGGCCTGCCGGTAGCGGTCACGTGCAGCACCATCCACAAGGTCTGCGGTTCGGCGATGATGGCCGTCATGCTGGGCCATGACAGCATCCTGGCGGGATCGTCGTCCATCGTCGTGGCCGGTGGCATGGAATCCATGAGCAATGCCCCCTACCTGCTGCCCAAGGCGCGTCGCGGCTACAGGCTGGGCCATGACCGGCTGATCGACCACATGTTCTTCGACGGCCTGGAAGATGCCTATTCGGACGAGCATCGCGGCCGTCTCATGGGGACCTTCGCCGAAGATTGCGCCACCGCCATGGGCTTCACCCGCGAGGAGCAGGATGCTGTTGCGATCCGCTCCACCCAGCTTGCCCGGGCCGCCATCGAGCAAGGGCATTTCCAGTGGGAGATCGCCCCGGTCGAGGTGGCCGGCAAGAAGGGTAGTACCGTGGTGACCACCGATGAAGGCCCGCACTCGGTCAAGCTCGACCGTATTCCCAGCCTCAAGCCGGCCTTCCGCGCCGGCGGTACGCTGACGGCGGCCAACTCGTCCTCGATCTCCGATGGCGCGGCCGCGCTGGTGCTGATGACGCAATCGCGGGCACAGGCGCTGGGCTTGACGCCCATTGCCCGCATCCTCGGCCACGTCACCCATGCCGGCGAGCCGGCCGATTTCCCGCGGGCGCCCATCGGTGCGATCCGCAAGCTCTTCGCCAAGACCGGCCTGGACCGCAGCAGCACCGATCTCTACGAAATCAACGAGGCCTTCGCCACCGTGCCGATGGCCGTCAGCCGTGAACTCGACATCGATGTGGACCGCATCAACGTCCACGGCGGCGCCTGCGCACTGGGTCATCCCATCGGCGCCTCGGGCGCGCGCATCCTGGTCACGCTGCTGGGTGCCTTGCGCCAGCGCGGCCAGAAGACCGGCATCGCCAGCCTGTGCCTGGGCGGTGGCGAAGCCACGGCGGTGGCCGTCGAGATGCTGTGAGACGGTGCATCTGCACGCACATTGATTTGTCCACAGCCTAACAAGAGGTGACCCCGTGATACTCACACCCGAACAGGAAATGATCCGCGACGCCATGCGCGCGTTCGCACAGGAGCGCCTGGCGCCGTTTGCCGCCGAGTGGGATGTCCACCACACCTTCCCCGCCGAGGCCTTCAAGGAGCTGGGCGCGCTCGGGGCCATGGGCATGTGCGTGCCCGAGGAATGGGGCGGCGCCGGCATGGATTACATGAGCCTGGTGCTGGCGCTGGAAGAGATTGCCGCCGGTGATGGCGCGACCTCCACCATCGTCTCGGTGCAGAATTCGCTGGCCTGCGGCATCACGCAGAAATATGGCAGCCCGGCACAGAAGCAGGAATGGCTCATCCCGCTGGCCAAAGGCGAGATGCTGGGTTGCTTCTGCCTCACCGAGCCGCATACCGGGTCGGATGCAGCGGCCCTGCGCACCCGCGCCGAGCGCGACGGCGACCACTATGTGCTCAATGGCGTGAAGCAGTTCATCACCAGCGGCAAGCATGCCGAGGTCGCCATCGTCTTTGCCGTCACCGACAAGGCCGCCGGCAAGCGCGGCATCTCCTGCTTCCTGGTGCCGTGCAAGACGCCTGGCTTCATCGTCGGCCGTACCGAGGACAAGATGGGCCAGCATGCCTCCGACACCGTGCAGATCCTGCTGGAGAATTGCCGTGTGCCCGCCAGCGCGCTGCTGGGGGCCGAAGGCGAGGGCTATCGTATTGCCCTGTCCAACCTGGAGGCGGGCCGTATCGGCATCGCCGCGCAGAGCGTGGGCATGGCGCGTGCCGCCTTCGAGGCCGCGCTCAGGTATGCCAAGGAGCGCGAGACCTTCGGCGTACCCATCATCGACCACCAGGCCGTGAGCTTCCGCCTGGCCGACATGAATACCCAACTCGATGCCGCCCGCCTGCTGGTCTGGCGCGCGGCCACGCTGAAGGATCAGGGGCTGCCCTGCCTGAAGGAAGCCTCCATGGCCAAGGTGTTTGCCTCCGAGGCGGCCGAGAAGATCGCCTCGGACGCCATCCAGATCCATGGCGGCGTCGGGTATACGCGCGACTTCCCGGTCGAGCGCATCTACCGCGATGTACGCATCAGCCAGATCTACGAAGGCAGCAACGACATCCAGCGCATGGTCATCGGACGGGCATTGGCGGCCCAGTGACGGTGGCCGGGCGGATGGCCCGGGTCAGGTCTGGTCGGAAAGATGTCGATATTGTCATCCGATTGTCATTCGTTCGCGCTCCTTCGCATCCTATCCTCGGCGGAAACCATTCAACGATGATTTCCCCGGAGATAACACGATGAGCATGAGCATATTCCCACTGCGCCGCTTCCCCTCGCTGGGCACGGCACTGGCCGGCCTCCTGATGGCCGCCTCGATCTCGGCCATGGCCGAACCCGTCACCCTGAACATCTATGGTCCGGGCGGACCCGCCCCGGCGATGAAGGAAGCCGCCGCCGCCTTTGGCAAGCTGCACAACGTGACGGTCAATGTCGTGGCCGGCCCGACGCCGCAATGGGTGGCGCGTGCGCGCGAAGATGCCGATATCGTCTTCAGCGGCGCCGAGAACATGATGGGTGATTTCGCCAAGGCGCTGCCCGGTGCCTTCGACCTGCACGATGTCCAACCCCTGTACCTGCGCCCCGTGGCGATCCTGGTGCGCCCCGGTAATCCCCGGCACATCCATGGTGTCGGCGACCTGTTGAAGCCCGGCGTGAAGGTGCTGACGGTAGCCGGCGCAGGGCAGACCGGATTGTGGGAAGACGTGGCCGGCCGCCGGGGTGATATCGAGACCGTGCGGCAATTGCGTCGCAACATGGTCTTGCCGGAGGCGGCCAACAGCGCTGCCGCCAGGGAGATGTGGAGCACTCACGCCGATATCGATGCCTGGCTGATCTGGAACATCTGGCAGGTCGCCAACCCCGCGCTGGCGCAAGTCGTGGAGGTGGAGGAACCCTATCGCATCTATCGCGATACCGGCGTGGTCCTGACGGCCCGGGGCAAGAGCGTCGCCGAAGCCGGCGAGTTCGTGCGCTACCTGGCCTCGGAGGAGGGGCGCAGGATCTTTGCGCGCTGGGGGTGGATGTCGTCGGCCACGCAGTAGCTCGGCGGCCTCACCAGCCGGGGAAGTCGGCGCCGATCCCGTTGCCAAACAAGCGTTGGCAGTGACTGTCGACGATGGCGATGCTGCGTGCCATGCCGCTGGTGGACTGCCTGTGCGAGAGACGGTAGCAAGTATACGGCGGGGGCGGATCGGTGAGTTCGCGGATCAGGTAGGGGCCGTTGGCCAGGCTGGCCTGTGCCAGCCAGCGCGGCACGATGGCCCATTGATCGGGATGGTGCAGCATCGACAGGATCAGGTGCCCGCTGTCGAGCTTGATGCGCGAGGGCGTCAGCGGATCCCACCAGTGGTCGTGCCAGGCGTCGAAGCTGCGGCCCCAGGGAACGAAGAGTTCGTGGTCGGCCGAGAGATCCTGCGGGCGCACCTTGCGCGCGGCCCGGGCCCTGGCCCGGCCACCCCGCAGGCTCAATACCACCATGGGCGAGGTAAGGAAGACATCCACCTTGACGTTGGGATGGCTGCGCTCGCGCAGGGTGAAGGCCAGGTCGAGCTGGCGCTGCTCGATCTTCTCGTACATCTCGTCGGAGTGCAGCGTGCGGATCTCGATCTTCATGGACGGGTGCTCGGCATGCAGCTGGCGATACAGGCGCGGGAAGACGAATACGTTCAGGCTATCTACCGCGCCGATGGTCAGGCTCAGGCGCGGCCCCTGCGACCCCAGGATCTTGACCTCGCGCGAGAGCAGGTGCCACTGCTCGGCGATGCGCAGGAACTCCTCGCCGCTGGGCGTGAGCCGAACCTGGCGGATGCCCTTGCCACGTTCGAGCAATTGCATGCCCAGCTCATCCTCCAGCGCACGGATGCGTTTGCTGACCGACGTCTGGGTCAGGTTCAGGGTATCGGCCGCGGCGCTCTGGCTGCCGCTGCGGACGATTTCCAGGAAGGTATCGATGGCGTGAGGGAACATGGTTTCCGGTGTGCAGTTCTGGGATTGAATAGTCTTATGGCGACTATATTATGGTCAATCAAGTCGTTTTACGTGCATGACTATCCTATTTAGAATCGTCCACTGCAAGCAACCCGTCAAGCAATGCCGCAGAAGCATTGGACGCCACCACACCAGCGCACGGAGACCATCGCATGTCGCAACCGACAGCCCAGACTGCATCCCCAACGTCCATCGCCAGCACCCCGCGTCCCATCCGCCCCACCCGTTTTCGCTGGGTAGTGGCCGGGCTGATCTTCCTCATCTACACCATTGCCGCAGCCGACCGTGCCAACATCGGGGTGGCCTTGCCCTTCATCCGCAAGGAATTCGCGATGAGCAATACCCAGGCCGGCGCCTTGCTGAGCCTGTTCCTGTTCGCCTATGCACTGGCGCAGTTGCCGGCGGGATTTGCCACCAGCCGCTTCGGCGTGCGCCGCATCTTCACCGGCGCCATGCTGCTGACCTCGGTCTTCACCGGTCTGCTCGGCACCACCAGCTCGGTGATCGGCCTGAAGATCTATCGCTTCGCCCTGGGACTGGCCGAGGGACCGCTGCCGGTGGGCATTGCCGCCACCATCAACAACTGGTTCCCGCCGCATGAAAAGGGTACCGCCGCCGGCATCTTCCTCTCCTCGGTAAAGTTCGGGCCGGTGATCGTGCCGCCGCTGTGCGCAGTCATCATCGCGCTGTGGGGCTGGCGCGAGATTTTCATCGTCTTTGCCGTGCCGGGGATCCTGTTCTCGGTCATCTGGTATTTCCTGGTGACCGAACATCCGTCGCAGAGTGCGCGGGTGAACCAGGCCGAGCTGGATTACATCACCGGTGCCACGCCGGTGGCCACCCCAGCGATCGCCGCCGCAGCCCCGGTGCGGGCCAGCCGTGCGGCCCCGGCCTGGCTGGATACCCTGGTGCGTGCCCGCAAGCTGGCACCGCTGACCGACAACAAGAGCGTCTTCCGTTCCTGGAACGTGCTGGGTTGCGCGCTGGGCTATTGCTTCCAGCTGGGTATCTCCAATGTGTTGCTGGCCTGGATCCCGACCTACCTGCTGTCGGTCAAGAAATTCTCCGTCATGAACATGGGCTTCGTGGCAGCCGCCCCCTGGGTGGGGGCGGTGATCGGCAACCTGCTCGGCGGCCTGGTCTCGGACCGCCTGCTGGCGCGCCGTCGCAAGCCCGGCATGATGCTCTCGGCCCTGGCCACCGCAGGCATGATGTACGCCCTGATCCATTCACCGGCCGACCCCTTGAGCTACGGCATGCTGCTCTTTGCCACCGGCATCCTGCTCAGCTTCGGCTTCTCGGCCTACATGGCCTATCCCATGGGCGTGGCCGACAGGAAGACTTTCCCCATCGCCAGTTCGGTGGTCAACATGGGCGGCCAGATCGGCGGTGCGATCGCTCCGCTGGCCACCGGCATGCTGCTGGATAACTACGGCTGGGACTACGTGTTCTCCTTCATGGCCGTCGGCTCCCTGATCAGTTTCCTGGTGCTGCTCACCATCGCCGAGCCGGTGCAGGACTGAACCCGCTTCCCCGTCTTTTGAAAGCCTCCGACATGCGCCATCCCTCTTTCCTCATCCATCCCGCCCCCGCGCTGGCGCCCGCTGCCACCGTCGCGGCGCTGGAGGGCATCGTGGTCTCGCACCTGAGCGACAACCTGCAGCGGCTCTCGGGCATCACCGGGCTGCAACGCATCCATCGCTCGCGCAAGCTGGTCGGTACCGCCCTGACCGTCAAGACCCGCCCCGGCGACAACCTGCTGATCTACAAGGCGCTGATGATGATGCAGCCCGGCCATGTGCTGGTGGTCGATGGCGGCGGCGAGACCCGCAATGCGCTGGTGGGTGAGCTGATCATGCTGTATGCGCAGCAGCGTGGCTGCGCCGGCTTCGTGCTGGACTGCGCGGTGCGCGACACGGCCGCCTTCGCGCAGGCGGATTTCCCCTGCTATGCGCGCGCCGTCAGCCATCGTGGTCCCTACAAGAATGGCCCCGGCCAGATCAACGTGCCGGTCAGCATCGATGGCCAGGTGGTGCAGCCCGGCGATATCGTCGTCGCTGACGAGGATGGTGTCGTGGCCTTCCCGCCAGACCAGGCCGAGTCCCTCATCGCGGCAGCGCGCAAGACCGCCGAGCTGGAGGACGGCATCCGCGCCGAGATCGCCAACGGACGCGTCGAGCAGGCCTGGCTGGACAAGGTCCTGAAGCCTTTCGGCCTTTGAGGTATCGTAGTCCGGCTTGTCGCGTCCTTGCCCATCGACCGCATCGATTCCATTGACCTCGCCCATCGCATGACTGCCCACGCCCTGAAACGCTACCTGTCGCTGCACGACTTCGAGAACGCCGCCAGGAAGCGCCTGCCCAAGCCCCTGTTCGCCTACGTCTCGGGGGCGGTGGAGGACGAGGTCTCGATCAACGCCAATCGCGCGGCCTACGGCCACTACGCCTTCAAGCCCAATGTCCTGGTGGACGTATCGGCCATCGATACCTCTGTCAGCCTGTTCGGCCAGCGCTACACCATGCCGGTGGGCGTGGCGCCCATGGGCATCGCCGCCATGACCAGCTATCGCGGCGACATCGCCCTGGCGGTGGCCGCGCGCAAGGCCGGGGCCTTGTGCATCATGAGCGGCTCCTCGCTGATCCGCCTGGAGGAAGTCATGCAGGCCGCACCCGGTACCTGGTTCCAGGCCTACCTGCCCGGTGACCAGGCGCAGATCGACGCCCTGATCCGACGCGTGCAGGCCGCCGGCGTGGAAACGCTGGTGCTGACCGTGGATACCCCGGTCACCGCCAATCGCGAAAACAATATACGCGCCGGTTTCTCCACACCCCTGCGTCCCAGCCTGGCGCTGGCCTGGCAGGGCGTGACGCATCCGCGCTGGCTGCTGGGGACCTTTGCCCGCACGCTGCTGCATCACGGCATGCCGCACTTCGAGAACAACTACGCCACACGCGGGGCGCCCATCATGTCCTCGACCGTGCTGCGCGACTTTGCCGATCGCGGGCACCTGAACTGGGCGCATGTGACGCGCGTGCGTGCCATGTGGAAAGGGCCGCTGGTGATCAAGGGCATCCTCAACGTGGCCGACCTGCGCCGCGCCAAGGCCGTGGGTGCCGATGCGGTCATCGTCTCCAACCATGGCGGCCGCCAGCTCGACGGCAGCGTCGCGCCCCTGCGGGTGTTGCCGGAGATGGTCGAGGCCGCGGGGGACTTCCCGGTCATGATCGACAGTGGCGTGCGGCGCGGTACCGATGTCCTCAAGGCGCTGGCCCTGGGGGCGCGGGCGGCCTGGATAGGCCGGCCCTTCAACTATGCCGCGACCGTCGGCGGCGAGGCCGGTGTGGCCCATGCGCTGGAACTGATCCGCCAGGAAGTGCGGCGCGACATGGGCATGCTGGGCGTGACCAGCATCGCCGGCATTGCACCGGATCACCTGTGCAGCAGTCGCTGAGACCGGGCACTGGAACCCTGATCGCCTTATCGTCTTTTTGCCTTGCCGGCCTGCAGGGTCATTGCGCCAGCAAGGCATGCCCCCGCAGGGGGCCGCTGGCTTGCACCCGTACCGCTAGCTTGAGCATGGCGTAGACATGCCGGATGTCGGCCAGCACGGTGTGCGGCGGCACGGCCGTGCGCCGCGCGATCTCATCGGCCGTGTAACCCTGCGTGATGCCTTCCAGGGTCTTCATCTCGCGTTCGGACAAGGCCCTGCCCATCGGTGCCGGGCGGAGCCTGGCCAGGATGCGCCGGGCGATGAGCGGGCTGATGGTACTGCCGCCGCGATGGAGGTTACGGAGTTCGCACAGGATGGTGGCGGCGTTGCTGTCCTTGAGCAGATAGCCATGCGCACCGGCTTCGATGGCGCGCAGGACATCGCCCTCTTCGCCAAAGGTGGTACAGGCCATGATGGCGCACCGTGGCCAGGCCGCGCTGGCATGGCCGATGACATCGATGGCGGCACCATCGGAGAGGCCCAGCTCGACCAGCAGCAGATCCGGCGCCGCCTGCTCGCGCAGCAGCAGGGCTTCGCTGCGGGTCGCGGCCACCGCGATCAGGACCAGATCGTCGGCCTGCTGCAAGGTCGCGGCCAGGCTGCCGGCAAAGCCGGCATCATCTTCCACCAGGGCCACGCGGATCGGCGCAGGCCTGGCAGGCATGGTACGGCTTGTCGGTGTGGATGGCATGGATGGGTTGGTGTCGTCGGCGGGCGCGTTGTCACGGGCCCCGATGGACTGGCGGATGCGCAATTATAGGAAAGATGCAAGACAGGGCTTGTCACCAGAACTGGGGATAGGCAGGGACGGGGGGCGGCATTACATTGCGCTTTCGGCGTATTTTCCGTCGAGCTTCCGCTTTCGCCACCAGGAACAGAACATGATCGTCCATGCCCCGGAAACCCTTGTCGAATCTGGACCGGATCTCATCGTCCCGCGTTCGTCGACATCGTTCCAGGACAGCGACGAAGCACTTGGACGCCTGTTCAGCGACATCACCCTGATGGCCCGCAGGATGGCGGATGTCCCGATCGCCATGGTGTCGCTGCTGCGCGCAACGATGGGCAGCGTCGGTCGCAGCGGACCTGGCCCGATCCGGGAACGCGGCTTTCCCCGGTCGCAGTGGTGGATGTTGCCCGGCCAGACGCAGGCCATGCGCAGCGATCTCGATTTCTCCCTGTGCGAAGCCTCGCTCGAGGGTGCCGGCGCCCTCACCGAGATCGAGGACCTGCGGCAGCACGCTCCCTATGCCGCCTCGATGATCAGGGCGGCCATGCCGGATGTGCGCTTCTATGCCAGCGTGGCCTTCGGCAATGCTGGTGGGCAATACCTGGGGACGCTCTGCCTGTTCGATCACAAGCCGCGCCAGCTGAGCCAGGCGCAGCGCGAGATGCATGCCTTGCTGGCACGCCAGCTGGCCAGCCAGCTCGATACCTGGCAGGAACTGATGCGCCTGCAGCGCCTGGCCCTGACCGATTGCCTCACCGGCGTGGGTAACCGGCGCGCCTTTGACCAGCACCTCAAGCACGAGTGGAGCCGTCACCTGCGTCATAGCGCGCCGCTGTCGCTGCTGATGATCGACGTCAACCGCTTCAAGCAATACAACGATGCCCATGGGCACCAGGCGGGCGATGCGGCGCTGGCGCGGCTGGGTGAGTTGCTGCCCATGCCCTTGCGCAGCAGCGATTTCGTGGCCCGTTATGGCGGCGACGAATTCGCCGTCATCCTGCCCGATACCCCGGTGGAAGGCGCCCAGATCGTCAGCGAACGCCTCCAGGGAGCGCTCGCGCGCGCCAGCTGGCCGCTGCAGGCATTGCGCGTTTCCATCGGCGTGGCCACGTTGCCGGCCGATGGCATTGGTGATTTCCACACCCTCATGGCGCGCGCCGACGCGGCCATGTACGCCGCCAAGCGGCGAACCTAGTCGCGACCATTGCCGGTCGCTGGAAGCCTGTCCCCAGAACTGGGGACATACGTTTGCTGCGCCTGCGCTTACAGTCTGCTGACCGCCAGATCCCGGACACGGGTGATGTGCGTTCTTTACCGTCCCGCCGCTGCAACCACGAGGTCAGAAATAAAGGTTGCGGCGTATGCCTGGCAAGCTGCGACCTTGTCGGTGCATGTCTCCGGTCACCCGGCCGGACTTTCCCACCCCGGAATCCCTTATCCCGGTAAATGGATTCCGGGGAGGATCTTCTCGTTTCCCTACTGCACCAGCGGCAGGTGCAACACCATCAGCGTACCTTGCGTCCATTGCCGCCATTCAACCCTTGCTCCGATGGCCTCGGCCCGTCGCATCTGGTTGCGCAAGCCCTTGCCGCCCCTGGCCAGGCCTTCCTCGAGATCGAAGCCACCGCCGTTGTCGCGCACGACGACTTGTACGCTGCGTTCATCGGCCTGCGTGGAGACCGCGATCTCGCTGGCCCCGGTGTGCTTGATGATGTTGCCCAGCGCTTCCTGCAGGATGCGCAGGATATGCAGGGCATGGCGCGGATCCAGCCAGGGCAGGGGCGGTACGGTATCGACCTGCCACAGCAACGCGATGCCACTGGCGTCGAGCCGGCTGCCCAGGCGGAAGCGCAGCGTGGCCAGCAACAGCAGCAGGTCGGCATCGACCGGTTCCAGGGAGTCGATGGCCAGTTTCAGGTCGTCGATGCAGGCACTGAGGATCTGCGCCACCTCATGTTCGTCCAGCTTGCCATGTTCCGCGCGGCGCAAGGCACCGATCAGGGACAGGCCCAGCACGTCGTGCATGTCCTGCATCATGCGCTGCCGTTCCATGCTGAGGGTCTGCGCCTTCTCCACCTCGCGCAGGCGCTCGTAGCTTTCCGCCAGTTCGGCCTCGCGCTGGAGGAGGCGCATCGCCAGGGTCTGCCGGCCACGCTCGGCCTCGGCGATGGCGTTGACGTAGCGGCGGAACAGGATGTACAGGATGACGATGAACATCATCATCGACGAATACGGCGTCAGGTAGAAACCCTCGATGTCGAACTGGTTCTTGACCTTGAACCAGTCATAGATGCCGAAGAGCAGGCTGGTCGTCATCCAGCCCGCCAGCAGGCAGGCCTCCAGCGAGCGGCTGCGCCAGCTGTCGATGACGCTGCGCACCACCATCACGATGGCAAACAGGATTGGCCCCACATAGAGCATGGGCTTGAGCAGCACCATGCCCGGCTGCAGGCTCGACAGCGGCAGCGTGGCCGCGCACATGACCAGGGAGAAGGCCACCATGCCGCGATTGAACCAGCGATGATCGCGTTTATGTAGCAGGCAGGAGAAGAACTGCAGCGCCACGATCTGCCAGTTCAGCGCGTTGTAGGTCAGCCAGCCGAACCACTGGTCGGAGACCGGCAGCGATTCCAGGCTGGCGAAGAAATGCCAGCGCCGCGTGATGGTACATACGGCGATGATGAACACCAGCAAGTAGATGGGTTCCTGACGACGTACCAGCCAGACGCAGAACGAGAACAGGCCCACGGCGAGGAAGGCGGCACTCATCATGAAAGGCAGCTGGTACTCCAGCCACTCGCGCAGCACATAGCGCGGATAGATGTCATCGCTGTCACCGACGTAGAGCGAGGAGATGGCTCCGGTGGCCCCGGAATAGATATCGAGTCGGATCAGCAGGGTATGCGGCAGCGGCTCCTCGGGGGTATCGCGCAGGGGGATGAAAAGGGCCGGGTGGCGGAAGTGGTTCCAGGTCGGTGTGCCGCGCGAGCGGTACAGCAGCTTGCCGTCGCCGTACACCGCCAGCTGGCCGGCAGCCTGCCAGCGCAAGAGGTGCAGCGAGATCTCGTCATGCGTGGCCGGCAGGGGCGGAAGTGCCAGGCGATACCAGAGCGTCGCCATGCCCGGTGTCGCGGCCGCCCCGGAGCTGGCGGGCAGGGCAAAGCGATGGGGCAGGGAGACCGGCGTCCACTGGCCCGGCAAGGTCGTGGCATCGACGACGGAAGTCAGCGGCCTGGACTGGGACGGCGGGGTGACCAGCATCTCGGCCTGGTCCAGATGCTGCACCTCCATGGCCGCAGCCGGCCTGGCGTGTACCAGCAGCACGGATAGCAGCAGCAACAGCCTCAGCAGCATGGTGGCAGGCCAGGCCGCGGGCCGATGCCAGCGGCAGGTGCTGCGCGGCGATGTCATTTGTGGAGCCAGCCGCGGCTGCGGGCCTCGAAGATGGCTTCGGTCTTGGAGTGGACTTCCAGCTTGGCGTAGATGCGGCGGATGAAGGTGAGCACGGTGTTGCGGGTGATGCCCATCAGGCCGGCGATTTCCTCGGCGGTAAAGCCGCGCGTGATGAACTCCAGGACTTCCGTTTCACGCGCCGACAGGCCCGCCGGCGTTTCCTGCCTGGTGATATTGGTGGTCACCGGTGTGGTCGGGATGGCGGCTTGGCTCCTGGTGACGCTGCTGCGGAAGCGCATCAGCATCTGGCGTGCGATCAGCGGGCTGATCGGGCTGCCGCCGGCGTGCAGGTTGCGGATCTCCGTCACGATATTGGCGGCCGCGCTGTCCTTGAGCAAGTAACCCGAGGCACCGGCCTCGATGGACTGCATGACGTGGTCCTCGTCCCCGAAGGTGGTGCAGACCATGATATTGCACTGTGGATACTGCGCGTGGACGAGCCGGATCAGGTCGATCCCGCAGCCGTCGGGCAGGCCGATGTCCACCAGCAACACATCCGGTGCGGCCGCTGCGAGCGCCAGCCGTGCCTGCGCCAGCGTGCCGGACACCGAGAGCAGCTGCATGTCGGCCGCCCGCGCCAGGGCATGCTGGAACGCGATCTGGACGTGGGTATCGTCTTCGACGAGGGCCACGCTGATCGTTGGAGAAGGGGGCAGTGCTGGCATCGTCGTTCGGCTGTCGTGATCGAGGCCGACGTGGCGACGACTTCAGGCAGCGGGATTTTTTGTGATGTCAGATCTTGCCATAAATCGCAAATCGTCACGTGTGGATTGCGCATCGTTGGCGAGGTTTGTCTGGTTAAATTTCGTGAAGTGGCGATTGCGATGTGCTTTGGTGTCCCGATCGGTATCGAATAGTTAATTCGAGGAAATAATTGATGTGGCGAAACGTACATTTTCCGTACTTATTGCGTAACTGCATGACGATGCGCGCATCCACCGATCCCTGTGCGTCACCCGAGGTGGATGGCCACTGATCGAAAGAGCCGTCTCCACTGCAAATCCGCAGAAAGTGATAGGCTCTAGCGCCCGAAGCAGCGCATGAGATTGAAATGCAGAAACCGAAAATCGCCAGATACGTCAAGTTTTCCTCCAGTCCATTGTTGAACAGGAAGCTGCCGGCTGGACGGAGCACGCTGCTGATGTTGACCTTCGCAATCGCATTTCTCGCGCTTGTCCTGCGTGCCATCTGGGTCCAGATTGCCGACCACGACTTCTATGAACAGCAGGGCGAGATCCGCTTCGCCCGCTCCCTGGAGTTACCCGCCTACCGGGGCCGGGTGCTGGACAGGAACAAGCAGATTCTCGCCGAGAGCGCACCCGCGAAGAATCTCTGGGCCACGCCGCAGGACCTGGAGGTGAGCGCGGACCAGCTTGCTTCCCTGTCGCGCATACTGGGCCTTCCCGCGACGGAACTGTCACAGAAGCTCAATGACAAGCAACGTTCCTTCGTCTGGATCGACCATCAGCTCAGCCTTCCGCTTGCCCAGCAGGTCGCGGCGCTCAAGATCAAGGGCTTGTACTTCGGATCCGAATACAAGCGCGAGTATCCCGAAGCTGAATACTCATCCAACATCGTGGGCTTCACCAACATCGCGGACAAGGGACAGGAAGGCATCGAGCTGGAGTTCAACAAGGAACTGAGCGGCAAGCCCGGTTCCAGGCATGTCATCAAGGACAGGCTGGGCAGGGTGATCGAGGACATCGACAACCAGGTGGCGCCGAAGAACGGACAGGACATCCAGCTGTCCATCGATAGCAGGATCCAGTACCTGGCCTACAAGGACCTGAGCGAAGCCGTGCAGGACAGCAAGGCCAAGGCGGGCAGCGTGGTGGTTCTCAATGCCCGCACCGGCGAAGTACTGGCGCTGGCGAACTATCCCACCTACGACCCGAACCAGCGGCAGAACCTTTCCGGAAGCGCCCTGCGCAATCGCGCGGTGACCGATGCGTTCGAGCTTGGCTCGGTCATGAAGCCGATCACCATGGGGACCGCACTGGAGCTTCATCGCGTGACGCCGCAGGAGACCATCAATACCTCGCCAGGCCGTTACCGCTTCGCCGGCGCCACCATCTCCGACGTGAGCGACCACGGCGTGCTGACGATGGAGGGGGTGATCGAGAAGTCCAGCAATATCGGCATGACGGTCGTTTCGCAAAAGCTCCAGGCGCAGGAAATGTGGAACACCTTCACCAAGCTGGGGTTTGGTCAGCGGCCTGATATCGAATTCCCGGGGGTGACACCGGGGCGGCTGCGCAGCTGGAAGACCTGGAAGCCGATCGAGCAAGCCACCATGGCCTATGGCTATGGCATGTCATCGTCGCTGCTCCAGCTGGCGCACGCCTACACGGCCTTTACCAATGACGGCAAGGTGTTGCCGCTCTCCATCCTGAAACGGGATACGGCCCCCGAGGGGACGTATGTCTATTCGCCCGCCGTCGCGGCCGAGATGCGTCATATGCTCTGGATAGCGGCGGGTTCCGGTGACAGGAAGTCACGCACCCAGCCGCCCAGCTATTCCGTCGGCGGCAAATCGGGAACCTCGCGGGAAGCGATCGGCGGGGCCTATGTCGCCGGTAAATACCGTGCTTCCTTCGCCGGCATCGCACCCATTGAGCATCCGGGGGTGATTGTTGCCGTGACCATCGACGCCCCCAGCGCGGGAGCCTACTTCGGTGCGGTGGTGGCGGGCCCGGTGTTCTCGAAGGTGGTCGAGCAGTCCTTGCACATCATGAACACGACACCCGACTACCTGCTGTCGCACCAGAATGCCGGTGCGACGTCGAAAGGCGGTAACGTAGGTTGAGTGCGCCACGCGGCATGGCTGCCGCGACGACGCTTGAGGTGGAAGGCGCGGCGGGCCGTCGATGCGCCGGAGTCCTCGTCCCTGCATCAGAGACCGCTTTCCTGCTCACGGATCATGTCGTAGAGCGCCTGGGCCGCCGGTGACAGATGCGCGGTCTTGCGCGTGATGAGTACCAGATTGCGGGAAACGATGGGGTCGACAAGCGCGACCACGCGTACATTGGGATAGGCGCCTTCCTGTATGGCAAGCCGTGGCACCACCGCCACGCCCACCCCTTGCGCCACCAGTCCCACGGCGGTCGAACTGCGCTGCACTTCGTAGAAGGAGCGCAAGGCGAGTCCATGGGTTTCCAGTGCGGGATCCAGCAAGGCCCGATTGCCGCTCACCTCGCCTGCAAAGATCAGTGGATAGGATTGCAGCTGCGTCCAGGCAATGCGTCGTCGTCTGGCTATGACTCAGCCTGGAGGGAAGCCGATCATGAACATCACCATATTGGACGATTATTTCGACACGCTGCGCGGCCTGCCCTGTTTTCGCAAGCTCGACGGCCACACTGTGACCATCTGGAACGATCACCTGCAGGACGTGGATGCGCTGGCCGACCGTCGTCGCGACACTGACGTTCTTGTGTTGATCCGCGAGCGCACGCAGAACCGTGCGGCGCTCATTGCCCGCTTGCCGAAATTGCGCTTGATCAGTCAGCGCAGTGTGTTCCCGCATATCGATATCGATATCGATGCCTGTACTGCGCATGGTGTGATCGTGTCCTCGCACCAGCATGCCGATACGCCGTCGCACACGGCAGCCGAACTGACCTGGGCGGGATACCGCGCGGTAGAGGATCTCAAGATGATCTACGAGTTGCGGGAATATACGCTCGATCCTGCCATGGCAGCGGCCTACTTCGATCTGTTTTCTGAGATCGGTATGTCGATTCGCGGCAATGAATATGGGCGTCTGGTCGGCAACTGGACCATCGAGGGAGAGCCGATGCGTTTCCTGCATCTCTGGCAGTATCTTTCGCTGGGAGACCGTGCCGAGAAGCGTGGATTGCTTGGCCAGGTGCCGGCCTGGAAAAATGATTTCCTGCCGTTGGCCGCCGCCAATGTGGAGAGTCAGCACCTGACCATTCTTAATCCCGCCGGAGGGCATATCGCAGCCGATGACGCCTATTGCATTGACGCGCATGGCAAGACCTTGCATCGTTTTTCATGTCGCCTGGGATGCGCGGCGCAAGTGGTGAGGCATCTCCAGACCATTGATGAATCGCCGGATGGGATCTGGATCGCCGAGCTACCTGACCCCAATCAGGTGTGGGTACTTGCAGCCGAGACTAGTGCGCCTATCGCCTGGCGAAGTGATCCAATGCTGGGCATCCTCGCGCACCATGTGCAGTCACTCGCCCCAGGACCCTATTCCAGGTAGTTGTGAGTTTGAGGACTTGCCGGTCCTTTTGGGCGCAGACCAGTTCTGCGCCATTTTTTTGTTGGTGAAGATACTCCCTGGCTCAACGTATCCGCATCTATATAGATCAGTTCGCCGCCTTGCAGACTTTGCTGCAACCCTGTCTGCTTGATTCCTGCGGTAACCAATCACGTATAACGAGAATGGTGACATAAACTGGCACTATCACTCCGTAAAATGAAATCTGAAGGCACGAACTCTCGCGCCAACCTACCAGCATTCAGGAGAAAATAATGCCACGCTTTGAGCCTCTCGACCCTTCATATCCCGTCAGCCTTCAGGCCGAAATAGATGCCGGCCCAATCGTAATGATCAATCTTCTCACAATGGATTCAGCGGATGAGGCTGCGTTCCTTTCGGCGTGGACTGCAGATTCCGAGTTTATGAAACGCCAGCCTGGATTCATCTCTACGCAGCTGCACCGTGCAATCGGAGAGAAAAAAACCTACCTTAATTACGCCGTATTCGACAGTGTGGCGGCTTGGCGAGATGCTTTCCGGAGCCCCGAATTCCAAGAGAAGCTGAAGGCACATCCTAGCTCAGTGGTGGCACGCCCTCACCTGTTCACCAAAGTCGCAATTCCTAACTTATGTACGGCATAAGATCGAGAGAAAAATGATGAAACGTATTCAATACAACAATTATGGGGATCCCGGCGTGATGAGGCTTGCGGAGTTTGATCCCCTTCCTCTCAAAAAGGGCGAAGTTAGCGTACGAGTAATGTTCGCAGCGATAAACCCAATCGACTGGAAGTTGCGCAACGGGCAGATGAAAATTGTTACCGGCAACGCGTTTCCTCGAGCTATGGGAATGGACTTTTCTGGAGTCGTTTCCTCGATTGGTCCGGGAGTTACGCGCTTCAAAGAGGGCGACGCTGTCTTCGGCCTTGCTCGTTTCAAAGAATGCGGAGCGTTCAGCCAAGAGGTCATAACCAAGGAAATGTTTCTGGCCAAAAAGCCAAATAACGTCTCGTACGAGGACGCCGCATGCCTAGGAACTCCCGGCATTACCGCTTGGAACGGCCTTGTCGACAAGGCCAGGTTGAGGGCCGGGCAGCATGTTTTCGTCAATGGTTGTGTTGGGGCTGTCGGGCAGGCTGCGGTGCAGCTTGCCCGACACATAGGTGCTACTGTCTCAGGAAGTTGTAGCGCCCAGGATATGAACGCAGCTCTTGGCTTAGGCTTGCTGCATGCGTATGACTACAGAAGCACAGATCTCTCTACAATTGGGAAGTTCGATGTAGTCTATGATACGGCGGCTACAATGAAAATTCCGACGGGTCTCTCCATGCTTTGTCCGGGCGGTGCATTTCTGGACTTGAATCCAAATCCGGGGAAAATGCTTCGCGCGCTCGTCGATCGGCGCCTGAAGACTATTATCTGCTCACCTAAACCTCACATTTTAGAAAAAATGGCGGATCTGGCGGAAGACAAGAATTTTGTACTCCCTATAGGAGAAGTCGTTCCACTTAGCGACGCCATTAAGCTCATTACCGAGCTTGAATTTGGCCGTAAGCTCGGTGGCAAAGGCGTAATAGCAATGGGGTAAATTATGGCTAGAACCCACCGTCTGTTTGACCTAATGCAAACACTTCGGCGGTATCGCGGCACTATTTCTGGTGGAGCTTTAGCCAACGAGCTCGGAGTTTCACTTCGGACCATTCGGCGGGACGTAGCAACTCTCCAAGACATGGGCATTGATATTGCCGGGGAGGCAGGTGTCGGCTATATGCTAAGACCCGGCTCACTACTGCCCCCATTATCTTTCACAGAAGATGAAATTTACGCTCTGGTAATTGGCGCGCAATGGGTGAGCCGACAAAACGACGATAGGCTATCCTTTTCGGTGGCGAACGCCTTAGCCAAGATCAACGCAGTAATTCCCGCCGATATGCGTCCTGTTCTGTCCGACGATACGGTGTACATCGGCCCAGCAGAAAAGGCTCCAGCTCCATTGAATCTAAGCGATATTCGGTCAGCACTTGGAATAGCCCCTTGAATCTCAGGACACGAAGACTCTCTTAAAATAGAGGACAGTCTTATGACCAGTTTTACGACTAGGCAAACCGTGGACCATATCG